>LULE01000311.1_pt1 | contig 33453 bp, 33 predicted proteins | sample 728231 | NCBI WGS metagenome assembly LULE01 (sample SAMN03860297, study PRJNA289734) | marine metagenome | biome: seawater column; feature: ocean; material: water; isolation source: Red Sea water column Station 192 - depth 10m | place: Saudi Arabia: Red Sea | collected 2011-10-15 | depth 10 m | reverse complement strand
AATGGCTCCTCCTTTTAAAATGGTTGAATTTGACATTATGTATGGTGAAGGAATTTCTAAAATTGGCGAAATTATAGATTTAGGTGTTCAAGCTGATATTATAGATAAGTCTGGAGCATGGTATTCTTACAAAGATGAAAAAATTGGTCAAGGTAGAGAAAATACAAAACAGTTTTTAAAGGACAATCCTGAATTATTGAATGAAATAGAAAGTAGAATAAGATCAAATTCTGACACTGTTGAAGAGCTTATGATTGATCCACCCCCTTCTACAACAGAAGAAACCGTCGAAAAAAACTCCAAAGAATAATATTAAATTTCAGTTAAATTAATCTATATTCCATGAATATGAACTCTAATGAAGTCCGAAATGCGTTTATTGATTATTTTAAAAATAATGATCATAGGCATGTCAAATCTGGATCTTTAGTGCCGGAAAATGACCCCTCCCTAATGTTTGCTAATTCAGGAATGGTTCAATTTAAAAATGTTTTCACAGGTATGGAACAGTTAGACTTCAAAAGAGCTACGACCTCTCAAAAATGTGTTCGGGCAGGAGGAAAACATAATGATTTAGAGAATGTTGGATTCACAACTCGACACCATACTTTCTTCGAGATGTTAGGAAATTTTTCTTTTGGTGATTATTTCAAAGAGCAAGCAATTCTATATGCTTGGAACTTAATAACTAAAGAATTTAAAATAAATAAAGATAAATTATTAGTTACTATATATCATGATGATGAAGTTGCAGAAAAATTTTGGAAAAAGATAGCTAATTTACACGATAGTAAAATAATTAAAATTTCAAGCTCTGATAATTTTTGGTCAATGGGTGACACAGGACCTTGCGGACCATGTTCGGAGATATTTTATGATCATGGCGATAAATATTTTGGTGGCCCCCCAGGTTCGGTTGACGAAGATGGCGATCGCTTCATTGAAATATGGAATTTAGTTTTTATGCAGTATGAGCAAGTAGACAAAAATACCAGACTTGATTTACCTAAACCATGTGTAGACACTGGGATGGGTCTAGAAAGAATAACAGCGTTATTAAATGGTAGTAATGACAATTATAGTTCTGATTTATTTTCAAATATTATTGATGTAACTCAAGAGTTTATACAAAAAAAAATATCTGAACAAAATAAATCTAGTTTTAGAGTCATAGCAGATCACTTACGGGCTTCCTCTTTTTTAATAGCTGATGGGGTTTTACCTTCAAATGAGGGGAGAGGTTATGTATTAAGGCGAATATTAAGAAGGGGAATAAGACATGCTTATACATTAGGCTCCTCAGAACCATTATTTCATAAAATTTTTGATGAATTGCAAAACTTAATGGGCGATTTCTTCCGAGAACTTAACACTGGAGCTGAGGCTATTAAGGAAACTCTCTACAATGAGGAGATAAAATTTAGAGAAACTTTAAGTAAAGGCTTAGAGATACTCGGACAAGAAATACCTAATATTAAAAATAATAAATTAGATGGCAAAATCGCATTTAAATTATATGACACCTTTGGATTTCCCCTTGATTTAACACAAGATTATCTTAAATCAAAGAAAATCGATGTTGATGTAGAGTCTTTTGATGCATCAATGAAGCTACAAAAAGAGGAAGCTAGATCTTCATGGAAGGGTAGCGGTGATGGAAATACTGAAAAGCTATGGTTTGATATTGCAAGAAAAACGAAACCAACAGTATTTAAAGGATACGATGAAACTACTTTAAAGGCAAATGTAACTGCTTTAGTCTTAGACTCAGAAGTAGTTGACGAATTAAGTGATCAAATAAAAAAATCAGCAATTATCACAGATGAGTCATGTTTTTATGCAGAGTCTGGTGGGCAAGTTGGAGATAAAGGCATAATTTCCACAGAAAATGCAGAATTTAAAGTGACAGATACTAGAAAAACTCCTCAAGGCATTTTTATCCATTTTGGTAATGTAATTTCAGGCAATTTTAAAATAGGAAATGAAGTTAAACTTAAAATAGATAGTAGTTTAAGGGAATTAATTAAAAAAAATCATTCTGCTACACATTTGCTTCATGCAGCATTAAGGAATAACTTAGGACTACATGTAGCTCAGCGCGGATCTTTAGTTAATGAAAATAAATTACGTTTTGATTTCAGTCATAATAAACAAATATCATCAAAGCAAATAGATACTATTCAAAAAGAGGTAACAAATATAATTTCTAATACTTGTGAAACACAAATTGATATTAAGTCTAAAGAAGAGGCAATAAAACTAGGGGCTATGGCTTTGTTTGGAGAAAAATATGGTGAAGAGGTAAGAGTTGTTACACTGGGAGAACATAATAATAAACCTTATTCAATTGAGCTATGTGGGGGAACGCATGTATCAAATGTTAAAGATATAGAGAAATTTTATATTATAAGTGAAGAGTCTGTTTCATCAGGAGTAAGGAGAATAGAGGCTTGCACTGGTAATAAGGTAGATGAATTTATTAGTAATAAACTAAAAGAGGATCAATTACTTGAAAAAAAACTTGATGATAAAATCATTAACTTAATCTCACAAATAAACAAATTAAATGGAAAAATAAGTTTTAGCGAGGAAAATAAAAACCTTTATATAAAGAAGTTAGAAAATTATTTAGATAATTTAAAAAATAAATCAATACTCTCAAATGAGGAGAATAATAAAATAGAAGAAACAAATATAAATGGAATTAATTTTGTGTCTCAATTAATAGAAAACTTGCCTCCCAAAGAACTCAGATCTATTTTTGATAAATTTAAATCAGAAAAATCTAAATCTATTTTGGCTTGCATTACTACAAATGAGGATAAGGTATCTATCATAGTTGGATTAACTAATGATTTAATAGACACTTATGATGCCAGAATATTAATAAAAAGTACTTTTGATATACTTGGTTCAAAAGGTGGTGGGGGAAGAATTGATTTTGCTCAAGCTGGTGGAAACAAAAAAGATCAATTAAATCAAGCTTTTTTAAGTATTAAAAATCAGATTTAATTTAGCTTTAAGATTTTTATCGAGACAATTTAAAAAATCTTCAGTGTTCATCCAAGGGGAATTTTTGTCTACAAGTATTGCTAAGTCCTTGGTCATTTGACCAGACTCCACAGTCTCAACACAGGTTTCTTCAAGTGCCTTTGAAAACTTAATAAGTTCATCGTTGCCATCAAACTCACCTCTAAAATTTAAACCTTTTGTCCAAGCAAATATTGATGCTATAGGATTTGTTGAGGTTTTTTCTCCTTTTTGATGCAGTCTATAATGTCTAGTTACAGTTCCATGAGCAGCCTCAGCTTCAATTGTTTTGCCATCGGGTGTCATTAAAACACTAGACATCATACCTAAAGAACCAAACCCCTGTGCAACTGCATCTGACTGAACGTCTCCGTCATAATTCTTGCAAGCCCAAATAAAGTTACCTGACCATTTCATTGAAGACGCAACTAAATCATCAATAAGACGGTGTTCGTAAACTATTTGGTTATTTTCAAAATCAGTTTTAAATTCTTTCTGAAAAATTTCATTAAATATCTCTTTAAATCTTCCATCGTATTTTTTTAAAATAGTATCTTTTGTTGAGAGATATACAGGCCATTTTAATTTTAATCCATAATTAAAACAAGCTCTTGCAAAACCTCTAATTGATTCATCTACATTATACATAGAGAGGGCAACACCCTGATTTTGAAATTGAAAAACCTCTTTTTCCTCTACTTTTCCCTCTTCATCAACATATTTCATAAAGAGTTTCCCTGGTTTGTCGATCTTCATTTCTGTAGCTTTATATTGATCACCAAACGCATGCCTTCCAACAACAATAGGGGCATCCCATGTCCTTACAATTCTTGGAATATTTTTACATATAATTGGTTGTCTAAAAACAGTTCCATCTAAAATATTTCTTATAGTTCCATTTGGAGAACGCCACATTTTTTTTAGCTTAAATTCCGATACTCTATTATCGTCAGGAGTGATCGTTGCGCATTTTATACCAACACCAAATTTTTTAATTGCTTTTGCAGCCTCAACTGTAATTTCATCATTTGTTTGATCTCTATTTTGTACAGATAAGTCGTAATATTTTACATCTATATCAAGATATGGAAGAATGAGCTTTTGTTTAATAAAATCCCATATGATTCTTGTCATTTCATCGCCATCTAATTCGACCACAGGATTTTTTACTGAAACTTTTGCCATTTATATAGAGATATTGATTGTATAACAGATTAAATTAATAAAAAAAATCTATTTTATTGATCAAATTATACAATTCAGATATTAATTCCATCTTATGTACTTTAGGTTTCATAAAGAAATTTCAGCAGCGCTGATAATACTATTTTTATTGGTAATTTTTTTTTATTTTATATATAAACCTTTATTTTTAATTTTTTTAATATTACTAATTTTTACATTCTATTTTTTTAGAGATCCTGAAAGAGTCGTTCCATTAGGTGATGATATTTTAGTTAGCCCAGCAGATGGATTAATTACAAATATTATTGAGTACAAAGAGGGAAAAAAAAGTTATACCAAAGTTTCAATTTTTTTGAGTGTGTTTAATGTACATATCCAAAGATTGCCTCTTTCAGGTCAAATTACAAAAATTGATTATATTGAGGGTAAATTTATCAATGCAACTTTAGATAAAGCAAGTGAAGAAAATGAAAGATTAAGATTAACTCTTAAATCTGGATCTAACGTTGTATACATAACACAAATAGCTGGTTTAATTGCCAGAAGAATAATTTGTTATCTTAAAACTAATGAGAGAGTAAACCAAGGTGAAAGATATGGAATTATCAAGTTTGGAAGCAGAGTAGATATTGAATTTCCCAATTCATACAATTTAATGGTAAGCATTGGTCAGCAATGTATCGGTGGTGAAACTATCATTGCAAGAGATTTTAAAAACAACAAAAATATACAATCTAGAGAATATAAAAAGATTTAGACATTTAGATGACCGAACATCCGCTCACTAAATTTATACCTAATTTAATTACACTAATGTCACTTATTGCAGGAATCTCCTCAATAAAGTTCTCTATTCAAAGTAATTTTAAAATTGCTGTGCTTATGATAATGCTAGCAGCCTTCTTCGATTTCTTTGATGGATGGATGGCAAGAAAATTAAAAAAATCATCCCAATTTGGAGCTGAATTAGACTCTTTATCAGATTTTATTAGTTTTGGATTAGCTCCATCTTTACTTATAAATTTAAGTTTTACAAATGAGCTAGGTAGAATTGGATGGGTTATAAGTCTTTTTTACATTATTTGTGCAGCTCTTAGACTTGCTCGTTTCAATATTGAAAATATGAAAGAGCAAAGCAAAGTATTTTATGGCATACCCTCACCAGCTGCCGCTGGTGTAATAATGATTCCGCTTTATATAAATTTTATTGAACAAATACAATTTACTATCAACTATCCTATTGTAAGTGCCTTATTAATTATATTTGCGGGCGCTATGATGATTAGTAGAGTTCCGACTCCCTCTGTGAAAAATCTAAAAGTAAAAACTCTATATTTTAGACTTATGATTATATTTACGGTTATTATATTAATATTTTTAATAAGTTATTTTTGGCAAACAACTCTTTTAGTTGCTCTTATTTATTTATTATTTTCTTTATTGAGTTTGTTTACCTATTTTACCAAATTTTTTAGAGGAGTTAGTTAAGTATTTTGATTTAAGCATCAAAGCTGATGGAGTTACAAGTAAAGTCAATAAAGTAGAGAAAAGAAGTCCAAAAACAATTGCCCTCGATAAATCTACCCACCACTGTGTGTCAGGGGAGTTATAACTATATTCAAAGTTTACAAAATCAATATTTAATTTTAAAGCCATGGGAAGCAAACCAAGCACCGTAGTAGTTGTAGTCAATAAAACAGGTCTTAGTCTTTGTGCACCTGTCATTAAAATGGCATCTCTAGCATCATTTGTCTTTTTTATTAATCTGTCGAAGGTATCAATTAAGACTATATTGTTGTTTACAACTATGCCTGCTAGCGAGATAACACCTATCCCGCTCATGACTATTCCAAATGGTTGTTTTGTAATTAAGAGCCCTAAAACAACACCCACCGTTGACATAATTACAGCAAATAAAATTAATAAGGTGCTACTAAAACTATTAAATTGGGTCAAAAGAATTAAACCCATTAAAAATACAGCTATTAAAAAAGCTTTTTGTAGAAAAGCTTTAGACTTCTGTTGACTCTCATCTTCTCCTTTAAATTCTATTTTTACTCTAGGGTCAATATTTGCTGAATTAAATTCAGGTATATCTAAACCAAAGTTATTTGGAATATTGAATTTTTCAATTCCAAGCCAATGTTTTATAAGTCTGACATAAGCATCAGTTTGATAAAATCTAGTTACATCTGATTTAATTGTTTCAATTCTATTCTGTTCTACTCTGGTCAAATTTCCTGTCTCTTGATTGGTTTCAATTTTAGTAAAATTTGAGATTGGTACATAGCCTGCAGATGTTGGTATTTTAATACTGTCTAATTGATCGATCGTTCTCTGTTCTTTTGGCAATCGAAGGTAAATGGGTATAGATTCATCACTATCATCAGGTCTAAATTCACTCAATTTTAGCCCACTTGTAAGAAGTTTTATGGTGTTACCTATTATTGAAATACTAGCACCATATTTTGCAGCCTCTTCTCTATCAACATAAAGCTCATATTCAATACTAGGAGAGGGTAGAGAAGTTTCTAAATCCTTTAAACCAGATATGCTAGATAAATATTTTTCAATTCTTTTGAGTTCTTGAACTGTGATTTTAGGATCAGAAGAAGTTAAATTGATTTCAATGGGCTTCCCTCTAGGAGGGCCTGCTCTTAAAGTTCTTGTTTCAACTTTAATCCCAGGAATAGATGAAGTTTCTTGTCGTATTTCAGAAATTATTGTTTCTGCTTTTCTTCTTTTATCCCAATCTTTGAATTCTATATCTATAAATCCTATAATATCAGGCGAGCTTTCTTGTCTATTTTCTACATTCCCTGATGTTGTATAGACAGACTCAAATTCATTATTCTTTTTTTGTAAGTTTAATACCTGTGACTCTACTTTTGCAACAAGTCTATCTTTTTCTAAAACTGAGAGATTGCCTGTAGCATAAATAATTACTTTGGTATTCTCTGCTTCAACTGAAGGAAAAAAAGTAACTCCCTTACCAAACTTTCCATATGCACCATAGATACCAACTAACAATATAAGAGATAGAAAAACTATTTTTATAGGATTATTAATACAGAGCCTTAAAATAAAAAGGTAAATTTTAGTAAAAAAACCAACTTTTTCTAAATCAGTTAAGTCTTCGTCATCATCAGCATTTATTCTAGGAATAATCATTTTCTGAAAAAAACCTTTATTTTTAATATATCTAAAAACAAAAAACAAAATGACCCCAATTGAAATTGTTGTTATGGCTTTTGCGCCCATATTTATGTAGCTATCAAATTCTAGCTGGGATAAAAAATTAAATGCAACAAAATTAATAATACCAAATAAAATTAAAGGTATAATAAAGAAGAAAAAAAGATTTTTAATTTTATAGGCCTGAGTTCCAATTATAGGAATAACTATTAATGCCATAGCTAAACTTGAACCTAAAACAGATATTACTGTTATTGGTATATATTTCATAAAACCACCAGTAGTACCTGGCCAAAATAACAGAGGAATAAACGCTGCTATAGTAGTAAAAGTTGAAGCCATGATTGGAAGGGACATTCTTGATGCAGCCTTTATATATGACTCTGCTAGTCCCATACCTTCTTGTATTTTTCTTTGGGCATATTCAACTACAACCACTGCCCCATCAACAAGTAGCCCAACTGAAAGAATTAATCCAAACAAAACAACCATATTGATTGTAAAGCCAAGTGAATAGAGGATTAAAATAGATGATAAAAAAGAACCCGGTACTGCTAAACCTACCAGTAAACTAGACCTTATACCAAGAAAGATAACAACGACACTCATAACAAGAATTATTGAAAAAATTACATTGTTTTGAAGATCTCCTAACATGCTTTTTATATTTACAGACTCATCACCAGAAAAAGTTATGTTTACCTTTGATGGAAGAATTTTTTGCTCTTCCTTAACTAACTGTTTTACTTGATCAACAGTCTCTACAATGTTTGCTCCAATTCTTTTAGATATTTCTAATGTGAATGCAGATTTATTATTTAATCGAGCAAATTTTTCTGGATCTTTAAAAGTTCTTTTAAGTTGAGCAATATCTTTAAATTTAATTGTTTTTTTATCATTTACCTTTATTGGTGTGTTAAAAACATCATTTAGGTTTTCATATAAACCAGGAATTTTAATTACAAACCTTCCATCTCCTGTATCAAGATTTCCAGCAGAAACTATTTGGTTATTAGATCTTACAAAGTTTAATATTTCATTTAAATTTAATCCATAAGCTTCAATTTTATTTTGGTCAATGACAATGTCTAATTGCTCTTCTCTTTCACCACCAATATTTACTTCTAAAACATTTGGTAAAGATTGTATTTTATCTTTAAGGTCATTTGAAATCTTCTTCAGTAAAAATTCAGATATATCGCCACTTATAGATACGACTAAAATAGGAAATAAACTTATATTTACCTCACTTACCTTGGGTTCATCTGCATCATCAGGTAAATCTGATTTTGCTCTGTCAACTTGTTCTCTAGTGTCTAAAAGTGCTTGATCAGGATCAAACCCAGCATCAAACTCTAATAAGACATTTCCACCACCTTGATAAGAAGTGCTAGTCATTTCTTTTTTTCCTTCGATATTTGAAACCTCATCTTCAACAGGTTTTATTAATAGTTTTTCAGAATCCTCTGGAGATATTCCTGTTAAACCAAGAGATACATATATATATGGCAAACTTACATCTGGCGATGACTCTTTAGGAATATTATTAAACACAAGTGATCCACTAACAATAACAAATAGGAAAATGGAAATTGTAGTTCTGTAGTATTGACTTGCTAAGTTAACCAAACTCATGATTAATTATAATTAACTTTTTCTCCCGCAGAGACGTATTGCTGACCAACAATTATAATTTTTTCTTTTTGACTCAAGCCAGAGACCAACATGTAATCAGAGGTATCCTCTATAACGTTAATTTTTTTAAATTGTACGGTATTATCAGACCCTATAACTTTTACACCTAACTCTCCTGAGTCTCCCAAAGCTAGAATTGAGGGAGAAATTTTATGTGCAAGAACATTTCCTTTAACTATAGAAATTATTGATGATAGTCCATCTTTATACCTAAGATCTTTATTTTCAACTTTAACAACAATTTCAAAAGTTTTTGTCTCCGGATCCGAAATAGGAGAAATGTAGTCAATTGTGCCATTAACTTTTTCATCGAGTATTGTTACCTCAACTTTATTTTCTAAGGATATATCTAGAATTTCATTTTCATTAATGTAACCAAATATTTTTAATGAGCTTAAATCGATAATTTCATAGACTTTTTCACCAGGCATAACAAGCTCTCCAGCAATCTTATGACCATCTAAAAGCATTCCACCAAAAGGTGCAAAAAGAGCATATTTATCAAATTCACTTTGAGACAATAAATTTAATTTATATAAATCAGCGTTCGTTTTGTAATCATCTAATTCAACTACATGCTGACCTCTTTTTATTTTAGTGCCTGCTTTGACCAGCACTTTTTTTATTGTAGTCATCACTTCACTCTTGACTTCAATTCTCTTAAAAGCTTCAGTAGTTGAGCTAAAAACAATACTATCTTTTATAGTTTGTGCAGTTGAGTCCATAACCTCAACAGAAAATAATTTTTCATCTGTTTCTTCTTTGCTTCCCCATTCTGATGAGTAACATAAAGAACTTATAAGTGATATGATTGATACAATGATTATTTTTTTTATGGTGGGTAACATAGATGTGTTTAAGCCTACTAGAATATATGTAAACGAATACATATCAGATTATGAGTAAAATTAAATGAAACAGTGGTATAAAACTAGAAAAAAAGACCCTTTTTACATAAAAGCAAAGAAAAATGACATTATTTCTAGAGCTTATTACAAATTAGAAGAAATAGATAAAAAACATAATTTATTCAAAAACGATAAAAATATATTAGATGTTGGATGTTCACCAGGTGGTTGGACACAATATATTTTAAAAAAAAACCCAAAAAACAAAATAGTAGGTATTGATATATTACCAGCTGCTGAGCAGATTGAGGGAAAAATAAAATTTTATATGATGGACTTAAATCAGTATCAATTAATTGATGAGTTATTTACATCAAATAAATATACTTTTGACTCGATAATTTCAGATATTGCTCCAAACACAAGTGGAAACCAATTTATAGATCAAACCAATAGCTATGATTTGAGTATGCTTTCAGCAAAATTTATTGAAAAATATTTAAACAAAGGAGGTAATTTTTTAGTAAAAAACTTTCAAGGTGAGGATACAGAAAAGTTATTTAAGTTTATAAAAAATTTTTTTGACAAAACACAATATATTAAACCAGCTGCATCAGATAAAAAATCTAAAGAAATTTACATCTTAGGTTTGTTAAAAAAATAATTTTTTAACCATACATTTAATGAATTCAGAGTAGAAAAATTTTTCTTTTTATCTTTATAAGTAACTTCAAAAATTTCTTTATCGAATTTTTTAGAGTAAATAATTTTAATAATTGGAAAAGAAAAATTTGATTTGTAAAAAGTAATTTTAGTCTTTGTGTTATTTAGGTCCTGAGTTTGGATTGAATAATTTCTCCATATATTTTTTGATAAACCATAAGAGTAAGTATTAAGAATATATTGGAATGTTTTCTTTGGGATTGTGTCGATATGATTTTTATTTATGTTTAAGATTTTCAATATATATTATGTTAAATGGTACTTTTAAATTCTTCAAGCTGTAATTTTGATTGGCAACCTACTAATTTTCAATTTATTAATTTAAAAGGTGAAAAAGGGTCCTTTTATGATTCTTTTAACACCAATGGTCTTTTAGTAATGTTTATTTGTAATCATTGCCCTTATGTTAGATCCATAGAAACTAAGATTGCTACTGAAACCCAAAGACTCAAAGTTTTAAATGTTAATTCTATTGCTTTTATGTCAAACGATCAAAATTCATATGAAGAGGACCACAACAATTTTCTTTTAGAACAAATATCAAGGGCTAAATTTGAATTCGAATATATTGTTGATGCCACGCAATCAATAGCTAAAACATTTGATGCTCAATGCACTCCTGAGTTCTATTATTTCAGTAATGACAAAAAACTTAAATATAGAGGTAGGTTAGACTCCAATGGTAAAGATTCTTCGATGGGCAAACCAGAGCTTTATTCTGCTGTTGAAGAAGTTATTGCTAAAGGATATTGTTCAAGCCAACAATATCCAAGTATGGGTTGCTCAATAAAATGGAAAAATTAATCACTAAAAGAAATTTATCTTTATTTGGAATTGTATCTTTTTTATTGGTTATTGCTCTTTATTTCATTTTACAAAATAATTCTAAAGATGATGAAAAATTATTCGATATTTTTTTGGCAGAGCTTTATAATGAGAAAAATTCAAATTTAGATGAAAAACTGAATTATTTATCAAGTTTAGATAATCCTAAAGTTTCATTTTTTAGTGATTTAAAATTAACCTCAATTGAAAATTTAGATCGATATAACAAAATTGATAAGGATATAATATTATTGAAAAAAGCTTTAATTGACTTAGATAAAGAATTGATAAAATCATTGTCTTTAGATGATAACTTTACTTTTAATGAAATTGCTAAAATATACTTCTATAATTTAGACATTAATAACTTCGAATTTAGCAAGTCAGATATAGATAATTTAAATAATTTTTTTATCAAAGCTGTTGACAGATTGTCTAATGAAAAAAATTAAATTTCTAATTTTTCTTTTAATTTTATCCTCTTGTAATCAATATTTAGGCACAGTCGATCCTGATTATATTCCAACAAATGAGGTAACTGAAATATTTTCAGATCCTAAAATTGACAATAGCATGTCAGAGGTTGAGCTTGGTGGTATAATTTTTCCTAGAGCTGTTAATCCCTCTTTAAATAAAAATAATTTAGTAATAGAAAAAATTATTAATATTAATAAAAACTCTAAAGTTAATTTTGTAAAAGAAAAAATTGTTGTAAGCAAAGGTGAAACTATTTATTTAATTGATATAAATAACCAAAATAAACTTGAGTATGAATTAAATCTTAACAAAGATGAAGAAACTATTAGCATCTTTGAATTCAACGAAGATATTCATATATTAACAAATAGGTCCCGAATATTGGTTATTGATGGTCAAAATATATCTGAGCTAGCAAACTATGATATTTTTTTAAACACAACCCCAATATTATTAAATAAAAATTTAATATTACTAAGTGTTTTTGGAGATATATATGATGTAAAATTGGATGACTATTCAATATCTAAAAAAGATAATTTCATTTTAAAACCAGGTATATCAATTCAGTCAAATGTATTTGAAGACAGTACAACTTCATATGTTCTTTTTAATGCAGGAACTCTATTAACTTTTAACAAAAATAATTTTGACTATTTTAATAATTATTTATTAGAGGATCTTAATATTCTTACATCATTAGAAAGTTTTAGTGAATTAATAGACACACCTTTTAGTTATAATGAAAATTTATATTTTTTAGATCGTTCAGGAAAAATTTCAGTATATAACCCGGTCTCATCAGATATACTTTGGGAACTAGACGTAAATGATACTATTATAAGTTACCTTTTTTCAAATAATGGTTATTTAATTCTGATGACTTTTAAATTTTTCTGATAATCATGAATTTTATAAATTTCTTTGTTCAGGTATTAAATCTCCGCAAGATTATTTAATTTCAGGAGAGGGTATTAGTAAATTAAATTTAAATAATAAAAAAGAAGATAACTTTTACAAAAATAAATTTACGAGTAATTTAGAAATTTATTATCAAGAGCAAAATATATATTTAAAAGATGACAAAAGTCTTTTTTTAATAAAGTGAATAATTATTTTATTATTGGCAAAGTAAATGAGGGAAAATCTTTCCTATTTAATCTCTTTTCTAAAGCTCATAAAACTATATCTAATCCCAAAGCCAATACCACAATTGATATTATTAGAAAAAATATATTATCAGAAACCTGTGAATATAGTATTTATGACACACCAGGATTTTATAAATTTTCTGATTTTACTGACCTTCTAAATAAAATTTTAGTGCTAAGATTAAATAATATTAGCTTTATTTATTTAACCTCATCTTTTACTAATGAAGATTTATCAGTTGGTAGTAATAAAAAATATAAGACAGATATTGGACCTGTACCAGGTAAAGTAAACTTTTGTAAGTTTAATGATGTCTCTCATCTCAAAAAACTAGTCAATAAAAAAACAATAGCAATTTTTGGCAAAGAAAATACCGGTAAATCAACCCTATTTAATAAAATAATGAACATATCTTTATCTAAGACATCTCCTCACCTTCACACAACCCGTGACTCAGTAAATTGGGATATTCAGTATAAAAAGCAAACATTAGAATTTATTGATACTGCTGGCTTTATAAGAAGTAGATCTAATAGAAAAAATCTTGATTTTGAAAAACTTTCACTAGAACAATCTGAATATTTTATTAAAAAATCCTCACTTATTATCCTGTTACTAGACGCTAATTCTGAGTCAAGATTAGACCTATCTTTAATAGGATCTTTGTCTAAAAGAAATAAACCTTTTTTAGTGCTGGTTAATAAGATTGATTTAATAGACAATAAAACTTTATATCAGCGTAAGTTTCTTAGTTATCTATCATCTAATCATAATTACTATTCTTCATTGAACATTTATTTTATTTCTGCTTTAAAATCCTCAAAGTCTAAAATACTTCAGATAGTAAGTAATCAATTACATAATAAATTTTTTTTTAAAACTTCTTATTTAAATAAAATAATTAAATCAATTAATTTGGAGTTAGGAAAAATACAGAAAAATTCTAGGGAATTTAAAATTTACTTTATTACTGCTTTTACAGTTAATCAAAAAAATTATTTCAAAATTTCATGCAATTTTCAAAAAAAAAATATCAAACCTAATATAAAGAGTTATTTATCAAAAATATTAATAAGAGAATTAAACCTTAAGGGAATTAATTTTAGTTTAATATTTTAATACTAATTTTAGTAGATTTTACTAGATCTACTTTTAATGTTTCTAGATACTTAACCAATGAAATTTTAAAATTATTAAAGTGAACCTTGTAATGATTATCTTTTTCAAAAGATAAAATAAACTTAAATTCACTTTTGAGTAATGGTACAAGTAAATTTATAAAATAGATAATATTCAATAACTCTTGATAATTTTGTTTAATGTGATTGTAGTCGTATTGATAAGAAATCATATTTAAATCAATGTTTCTATAAATAATGACTAATTCATCAATTTTTGAAAATTGACTTTTTATAATTGTATTCGCTTTAATTAAATCTTCTAAAGAGTCAAAATTTGTCTGAAGTAGGATGTGGTCATGAGTAATGTTCTCTTGCTTTTTTTTTGCTAAGATTATTTTATTTGAACTATCAGATAAAACTTTTAGATCTTCACCATTTAAAATTATTAAGACTTGATTATTAGACAACTAAATATTTGATCCAGAGCTTAGTAGAGATAGTTGAGTAATCTTATTATCACCTAATTGATCAATTAATTTAATTGGATAATCTCCTGTAAAGTAGTGATCTGTTAACTGAGGCATATTATTATCCCTTTTTAAATAACCAAGAGCTATATATAACCCATCTAAAGATAAAAATTTTAAACTTTTTGCTTTTACATAATCACATATTTCTTCAACACTTTTATTTGCTGCCAATAATTCCTTTTTTGTGGGCATATCAACTCCATAAAAATCAGGGAATCTAATTTCAGGACAGGCTATTCTTAGATGAACTTCTTTAGCTCCTGCATCATACAACATCCTAACAATTTTATGTGAAGTTGTACCGCGGACTAAAGAGTCATCTACTAATATAATTTTTTTATTTTCAATAGAACTTCTGTTAGCATTTAATTTTAGTTTAACACCTAAACTTCTTATTTGTTGGCCAGGTTCTATAAAAGTTCTTCCAACATAATGATTCCTTATTAAACCTAAGTCAAAATTAATTTTTTTTTGTTGACTATAACCTATTGCAGCTGCATTTCCTGAGTCTGGAACCGGCACAACTAAATCTGCGTCAACATCATCCTCTTTTGCTAACTCTCTTCCTAAATTTTTTCTATATTCATAGGCTGTTTTCCCTCTTAAAATACTATCTGGTCTAGCAAAATATATATATTCAAATACACAAGGACGAGGTTTGTGATTACCAAATGGTTTAAGACTATTTAATTCATTATTTTCAATATAAATAATTTCACCGTTTTCAACTTCCCTGATAAATTCTGCACCTATAATATCAAGTGCACAAGTTTCAGAAGCAAAAACATATGAATTATTTATTTTACCTATTACCAATGGTCTGATCCCATATATATCTCTTGCTCCAATAAGAACATCTTTAGTAAGCATTACCAACGCATAGCCACCCTGTATTTGAGAAATAGCCTCAATAATTTTTTCAATATTTTTCTCTTTTTTTGACCTTGCTATGAGCTGAACTATTGTTTCAGAGTCTGAGGTTGTATAAAAAATTGCTCCATCTTTGACCAATTCTTTTCTTAATGTAATAGCATTTGTAAAATTACCATTATGAGAGACACCTATACCACCAGCGTTAGTGTCAGCAAAAAAGGGTTGTACATTTCTTAATATTTTACCACCAGTTGTACTATATCTGTTATGCCCAATAGCATAATTACCTGGTAATTTTTTAATTGTATCCTCATTATTAAAATTATCACCTACAAGGCCAAATCTTTTTTCAGAATAATAATTTTTACCATCATAAGATACTATTCCACAACCCTCTTGCCCTCTATGTTGAAGTTCTTTATACATAAGGTTTTCATATATTGAAATATTTAATTTCATGATTTTATTCTTATCATCAATGTAATTTTTAAAAAAGGCAATATAAGAAAAATAAAAAAGGATTGAAAATAAAATTACTCCATAAATTGAACCGAGGATAGTATCTAAAATTTTGAATTCCAGTTGAGAGGGTGATTTTAAATTTAAAGCCTTTTCTAAAATCGAATAAATAATGTATGTTATTAAAAAAAGAATAATAAAAGATATAATTTCTAAAAAAATTACATTTTTATTTTGTAATGAAAATAAATATTCAATATTTAATTTTTCTAAAGAAAAATTTAATACTCTCTTGTAAAATATAAAAGGTAAAGATATTGATAAAATGATTTTAAGACTGTAGCTAATAGATCTAGTGGCTCCTTTGATACCAAAGAAAACAGCAAATAGAATAAGTAGTATTAGATACGAATAATCAAAGTAACTTAAATCTGCAAAATTCATTATTGTTTAATATCTGCTCCTTTAATAAATGATTTAAATACTTTATTTTTTGTCTTTAAAATTTTTTTACAATCACCCTTATCTTGAATAATTCCTTTATCAATAAAATAATAGAGATCTCCGGTTTTAATTGCACTTTTGATATCATGAGTTATGGTTACAGCAGTTATTTTTCTCTTAGTTATTACTTTTAATATTAATTCATTAATTTTATCACTATTTATTGGATCTAAACCTGTGGTAGGTTCATCTAGGAAAATTACTTTTGGATTTTTATAGAGCGCTCTGGCTAATGCTACTCTTTTTTTCATACCACCGGATATCTCTGAGGGGAATTTGTTTAATATAGATTTGTCTAAACCTACATCGTTCATAAGAGAGATCACCTTCTTTTCAAAACTTGTTTTATTATTAATAAAATCAGTAAATGCAATATTTTCAGATATTTTTAAACTATCAAATAGAGCTCCATACTGAAATAGCATACTAAATTTATCGATATCAACTTCTGACTTTCCGTCATAAAAAATAGATCCACTATCAAAATTAAATAATTTATAGATAGTTTTTATCAATACAGATTTTCCACAACCTGATTGACCCAGAATTATAGTAGATTTATTTTTCTCTATAGTCAGACTTATATCTTTTAAAACAAATTCTTCGCTAAATTTTTTTTTTAAATTTTTAACTTCTATTTTCATTAAAAGAATAACTCTGTCAAAAAATAATTTGACGATAAAATTAGAATTGAGGAAATTACAACCGCGTTTGTTGTAGCTGAACCAACACCAAATGCACCCTTATCAGAAAATAAACCGCTATAACAACTTACTATTGAAATAATAAAACCAAAAACAAATGCTTTAAATACTCCCGAAAGATAATCACCTAAGCTCAAAAAATCAATTGTGTTTAATAGGTATAAGTTATCATTAAAACCAAGCCTATGAACTGATACTATGTACCCACCCATTACACCAATAAAATCTACTAAAGTTACAAATATAGGTAAAGCTAAGGTCAATGATAAGACTCGGGGTACTACAAGATAATTGTAGTAGTTTGTATTAAGTGTTTTAAGAGCATCGATTTGTTCTGTAACTCTCATTGTAGCTATTTCTGCAGCAATTGAGGAGCCAACCCTAGCCGAAATCATAAGGCCTGTTAATACAGGCCCTAATTCTCTCGTTAAAGTTAAAACAACAATATTAGGAATAGCCGACTCTGCCGAAAATCTTGAAAAGCCAGTTGAAAAAAAATATTATAAACAAAATAAATTTACCTAAATTAGAGAATAAGGTAATAAAAACTAAACCAATATTTTCAATAAATTTCATTTAAGATCTTAATTTGATGCATTTTTTTCAATTCCCAAGAATTTGGTATATTTATCATCAAAGTATAACTCAATCTTACCAGTAGGACCATTTCTTTGTTTTGCAACAATTAATTCAGCTTTATTAAAAACTTCTTCATTTCTGTCTTTCCAAGAGTCATGTTTTTTTTGATATGACTCTTGAGTTTCATCAGCTCCTCGAGTTGGTTCATTTCTTTGTAAGTAGTAACTTTCTCTATATATAAACATAACAACATCTGCATCTTGTTCGATACTGCCTGACTCCCTTAGATCAGAGAGAAGAGGTCTTTTATCATCTCTATTTTCAACTTGACGAGAAAGCTGAGAAAGAGAAATAACAGGTAAATCGAATTCTTTTGCAAGTTGTTTTAAATTTCTTGTGATCTCAGACAGCTCATTAACTCTATTGTCCCTATTGCTCTCTGGTTTAATTAATTGTAAATAATCTATTAAAACTAGTTTGATGTTGTAATTTTTTTTATATCTACGAAGCTTAGATCTTAATTCCGAGACAGTTAAATTAGGACTATCATCAAAAAAGAAATTTAAATTATTAATTTCTTGATAAGTATTTTGAAGCTCAAGCGAGTCTTTTTCGTTTAGTTCACCTTTTCTAAGTTTATCACTTGGTATTTTGGATTGTTCGGCTAAAATTCTTAAACCAATTTGCTCAGCAGACATTTCTAAAGAGAACATTACAACAGAACCTTCCTCTTTTTCCTGAGAAAAAAATTTTGCAGCATTAAATGCTATATTTGTTGCAAGTGCAGTTTTTCCCATTGAGGGTCTTCCAGCAAGAATAATAAGATCAGAGTTTTGCAATCCCCCTAACATATTATCTAAATCTACAAAACCAGATACAACACCAGAATACTTTCCTTTTTTTTTAAATGCCTTCTCTACTAGTTTTAAAGATGCTTTAGTAACTGAAGCAAAATTTCTAAATTCATAATTGTCTTTTTTAAGATTTGATAAGATATCAGGAATGTAATTTTTAATTGTATCAACAGAGATATTTTTTTGTGATCTATAAAAATCTTCAAGCACGTTAAAAATTTTTATATTTTCTACATTTGCAAATAATGATTTATCCAAATTTTCGAAATGAGTATCAATTAAATTGGGATGCTTTAGTAAATATGCAATAACTATTATTTCAATATCATTGTCTTTTAAACTATCAAAAGCTTTTTGCATATAAAGTTAAGTTATTTATTAATATAAAAAAAGAAAGTCTTAGGAAGAACTTTTCGGGGATAAGATCTCAATATCAAGTGAACAATTCACCTCTGGATGTAAGTCTATATCTACAGTATATTCACCTGTAGTTTTAATTTTATTGCCTAGTTTTACAAACTTCTTTTGAATAGTAACGTCATTTTCACTTAAAAAGGTGACAATATCAGAAACACTTAAAGAGCCATATAACTCACCATTTTCTTTTGCAGCTATTTCTTTTGAAAATTTCAATTGATTAATTTTAGATGCTGTTTTATTAGCTAAACTCTTGTTTTCCTCGTCTTTTTCTATAAGACTTTTCTCTAAAGACTTTATTTTTTCGATATTTTGTTTTGTAGCAAACTTAGCCTTACCGTTTGGCACTAAATAGTTTCTGGCATAGCCATCTTTCACTGACACGACTGAGCCAATTTCCCAGTTTTTTTTAAATTTTTCTAATACAACTACTTTAGTCATAGTTTTATATTAAAGATAAAAATCTGGCTTGTTTTATTGCCTTAGTAATTTTAGTGTGTATGGATCTGGACATATTGGTGACTCTTTGTGGAATAATTTTACCATTTTCATTTACAAATTTTTTTAAGATATGTGTATGTTTGTAGTCTAGCTTCATCAATTCTTCGTTTGAGATATTTAGATTTTTTTTCATTAATTATCTTTATTTGCTTGAGGTGTTATCTCATTTAATTCATTTATCGATTTTGTAACAAGAAATCGAAGGCAATCTGTACTAAATTTTAAAAAGCCATCTAATTTTTTTGGAAAATCAGAAGTGGCCTTAAATCTTATAAATTTAAAGGATCCCTTTGAATACTTACTAATTGTTGACTTTAAGTTTTTAATTCCCCAATCCTCCTTATAGCCAATAGAAACATTATTTTCTGAAAAAAATTCATCAATAGAAGCATTAAGACTTTTTAGTTGATCATTAGCTAGGTCAGGTTTTACTATAATTGTTGTTTCATATATGTTAGTCATGTAAAAAGAGTGTCTATAGATATAATTTAAATATGTCAAACAAAAACCTATCTATACTTTTTACAGGTCAAGGCTCACAATTCGCCGAAATGGGTATTGATTTTATTAATAAATATGACTGGGTTAAAGAAAGGTACTCCATAAGTTCTAAAATACTGGGTTATGATATATTGCAGGCCCAGAGAGACCCTAACTTATTAAATTTAACTCAGTACAGCCAACCCATGATTTTTGTATTTAGTTCAATATTAATAGATCTCTGTAGAGATAATTTGCACAAGAATTATTCAAAAATAACTTTAGCTGGTCATTCATTAGGTGAATATTGTGCATTGTATTTTGCTGAGTCTTTAGATTTTGAAGAAATGCTTGAAGTGGTCAAATGTCGAGGAGAATCGATGTCAATTGTCTCAGACCCAAATAAATATGCTATGTATGCAATTTTAAAAAAGGAGGATCTAAACATAGATATGAAGATATTTAAAGATGGTGTTTATTTAGCTAATCTTAATTCTGATAGACAGGTTGTTATTTGTGGATTTAAAGATAGTGTTAGTAAGTTCAAAGAGCAAAACCCTATAGGTAAGTTTATACCATTGAATGTTTCAGCTCCGTTCCATTCTGATTTAATGAAAGATAGTGCAAAAATATTTAGTGAAAAAATTAAAAATACTTTATTTAAAAAAATAAGCATTGATTTAATTTCTAATCATAAACTTGTTAATTATAGAAATATTTCTGAAAATGATTATAGCAAGCAGTTATCACTTCAGATACACTCTCCAGTAATGTGGACAGACACAATAAAGAATATTTTGAATGAAAATATTAATACATTTATTGAAATTGGACCAAAAAAAACATTAATAAACTTTTTGCCGAAACATTTTCAGGGCAACAAATATTCGTTTTCAAACGTGGATGATATTAAAAATGTTTAACGATAAAAAATTATTAGTAACAGGTGGTACAGGCTCTATTGGAAACTCTATTTGTAATTATTTTAATAATAATGGCTGCAGAGAAATATTTTCAACAACTACAAACTTAAATAAAGTAAAATCTAATCAAGATTATATCAAATTCAAAGAGTTGAATTTTGATAATATTGAAAACTTAGATTTAGAGGAAATATTTGATTTTGATGTAGACTTTCTGGTTTTAAATGCCGGGCTAAATAGAGATAATATTTTTTTAAGAATGTCATCACAAGATTGGAACAGTGTTATAAATGTCAATTTAAATTCATCTTTTTACCTACTCAAACATTTTGTAAGAAAAATGGTTAAGAAAAGATTTGGAAGAGTTGTATTTATTTCATCAGTGGTTGCTCATACTGGAAATCCTGGTCAAGTAAACTACACAGCTTCAAAAGCAGCTATTTCTGGTTTAGTGAAATCATTAGCATTGGAGCTATCATCAAGAAATATTACTGTTAACAGTGTTGCACCTGGTTTCATTGAGTCAAATATGACTGATAAGCTCACAGATCAACAAAAAAATGCTATTTTAGATAGAATTCCAATGAAAAAGCTTGGAGACTCTGTTGATGTAGCTAAAGCAGTAGGTTTTTTGTGCTCTGATAATGCTGATTATATTACTGGACAGACTTTGCATGTAAACGGCGGTTTGGCGTTAATTTAATTATTTGAATATTAACTATAATGTGGTACGAACTTTTAAATTTATTACAATGAGGTTTTAAAATGAGCGATATCGAAGAAAGAGTAAAAAAAATTGTTGTTGAGCACTTAGGTGTTGAAGAAGCAAAAATTCAAAGCGACTCAAAATTTATAGATGATTTAGGAGCAGACAGCCTAGATACAGTTGAACTTGTAATGGCATTTGAAGAAGAATTTGGCTGCGAAATACCAGATGATGCTGCAGAAAAAATTGTAACACTTAAAGATGCGGTTACGTATTTAACTGCTAATTCTAACTAGTAAAGAAGTTTCAAAAGTTGAGGCAAGTTGTAGTTACTGGACTAGGAACAATCAATCCATTAGGAAGTAATACAGAGGAATCTTGGGACTCTCTTATAAACTCGAAAAGTGGTATTTCAAAAATAACAAAATTTGAAGTTAATAATTATCCTTGTAAAATTGCAGGCTCTATAGATGACTCTAAAATAGATGATGAAATAGTAAGTTTAAGAGATCAAAGGAAAATCGATAGATTTATTACATTAGGTTTAATTGCTGCTGATGAGGCTATCAAGGACTCCGGATTTATATCCAAAGATGAGAATTCTTTTAGATACGGAGTTATGGTAGGTTCTGGGATAGGTGGTTTAGATACTATTTATAAAAACTCATCGATTTTAGATAATCATGGTATTAGAAAAATTTCACCTTTTTTTATACCTTCATCTCTAATCAACTTACTATCTGGTCATATTTCAATTAAATACAATCTTAAAGGCCCAAACAGCTCTCCTGTAACCGCATGTGCAACCGGTACTCATGCAATAGGAGACTCTTTTACAATAATAAAAAATAACAAGGCAGATCTTATGGTTTGTGGTGGTGCCGAAGCTGCAATATGCCCCTTAGGTATATCCGGGTTCTCAGCAGCAAGAGCCTTATGTGATACATTTAATGAATATCCCGAAAAAGGATCTAGACCATGGGATAGGGATAGATCAGGGTTTGTAATGGGAGAGGGAGCAGGTATTTTAGTTCTTGAAGAATACGACCATGCAAGGAAAAGAAATGCTAAAATATATGGGGAAGTAAAAGGATATGGTATGTCAGGTGATGCTTTTCATATAACAAAACCCTCTGAGGATGGTAATGGAGGTTATCGAGCTATGGAAATGGCTTTAAAAGAGTCAAAGCTTAATGCTGAAGATATTGGATATGTAAATGCTCATGGAACATCAACTCCAGTTGGCGATATGATTGAATTATCTGCTGTCGAAAAATTATTTGGTATAAATAAAGGTTTGTTAATGAGTTCAAATAAATCTGCCATTGGACATTTACTAGGTGCTGCTGGAGCAGTTGAGGCTGTGTTTTCTTTAAAATCTCTCGAAACTAAAATACTTCCTCCAACTTTGAATTTAGATAATCCCAGCACAGAAACTTCTATTAACCTTATACCTCATTTATCAATGTCCAAAAAAGTGACTAATATAATTTCTAATTCATTTGGTTTTGGAGGCACAAACGCAAGCTTAATATTTGGCCATTAAGAGAAGTAATTTTTGTATTGTTTTATCCTCACCCTCTGGTGCTGGAAAAACAACTATTTCTAAAATGTTAATTAAGAATGATAAATCAATATCTTTGTCAATTTCTTGTACCACTAGACCAAAAAGAAAAGGAGAGAAAAATAAAAATGATTACATTTTTATGTCAGATAAGGAATTTGGTTCTCAAGTTAGAAAAAATAAATTTTTGGAGCATGCAGATGTTTTTGGCTATAAGTATGGCACTTTAAAATCAGTAGTAGAAAATTTTTTTAAAAAAAATAAAGATGTTTTATTTGATATTGACTGGCAAGGATACCAACAATTAAAACAAAGCAGTCTAGAGGTTGTTGGAATTTTTATTCTACCACCTAGTAAAAAAGAATTAGTTAATCGGTTGAAAACTAGAGCTCGAGATAGCAAATTTGAAATGAAAAAAAGAATGAACTTAGTTCAAAGCGAAATATCTCATTTCCCAGAGTATGATTATGTTGTTGTTAATGAAAATTTATTAAAATGTCTATCACAAATTAAAAATATAATTGAATCTGAAAGACTGCGAAGATCCAGATTAACCAACTTAACAAGCTTTGTGAATAAATTTAGAAATTAATTGCTCTAAATAACTTTATAAAATCTTCTAAATCTAGATTTTCAACCCTCAAACTTAAGTCAATATTCTCATTTATTTTATAATCTTTAAGCACTCTCTTTAGTGACTTTCTTTTTTGTGAGAAAAGCTTTCTTTTAAAATATAAAAAATCATTTATTTCAGTATTTTTAATTTTCTTTCTTATTTTTTTAAATGTCAGAACTGACGAGTCAACTTTAGGTATAGGTTGAAAACAATTTTTACTAACGTTAAAACCAGGACTTATATCATAAAAACATTTAACTAGAGCATTTATTGCGTTTAACTTTTTATCTAAAATTCTTTCAGCAAATTCTTTTTGAAACATAAGTATTAAAAAATCTGGATTATTTTTTAAAAGTGAGATTTTTACAAGAATTTGTGATGATATATTATATGGGAGGTTAGATATTATTAATTGGTATTTCCTACATATATTAAACTTTAAAATATCTGAATTAACAAGTTCAATATTTTTATAATTATTATACTTTTCATTTAGTGACAAAAAAAGTTCTTTATCAATTTCAACTAAAGTTAATAAATTAGGTTTTTTTAAAATTATTTTATCAGTTAATTTACCGTCGCCAGGACCAATTTCAAGAATATTGAGACTTTTAGGGGGTATTAGTTTATATATTTTATTTAATATATTTTCATCTTTTAAAAAATTCTGCCCATATTTTTTTTTTAGAATAAAAGACATGACAAATATGACTTATTATTAGCTATATATTTTTTTTTAATATTAATAGCTGTACCGTGCGCTGGGCTTAATCTTCTATAATTTAGTCCAAGTGTCATATTAACACTTTTTTTATTTAATATCTTAAAGGGTATTAAGGCTTGATCGTGATATGTTGATATAAATACGGTCCCTTTATTTATCTTATTGAAAGCGCTGTCCGCTGGATAAGGACCTTTTATATTCTTATATTTATTAATTATTTTTTTTATTAATATATCTTCCTCACCTAAAGAACCCTCTTCACTACAATGTGGGTTGTAACATAAAAATTTAATTTCTTTGAAACTCAAATTAAAATTTGTATCTTCTAAAATCGTCAAAATTTTTTTTAAAATTGAGCTTATATAATTTGTTTTAATAATTTTATATACGTTTTTTATATTTATATGTGTAGTGATTGGTATTATTGAAAATTTATCACCATACATAAGCATTACAGTAGTTCTTTTATTTAATTGGCCTAAATACTCTGTCATTCCTATAAATTCATTTTTTTTTTTAAACAATGCTTTGTTCACAGGCATAGTTACTAAATCAAGGTTAGTAAAATTAGCTAATTCATTACATATTTTTATTTGATTAAATAGAATCAGATCCTTTCTATTTGATATATTTTCTACATTAAATATGTTTAAACATTTTTTATTATAGTTATCGAAACTCAATGGATCTAAAATTTCATTAATTGTTATTTTCGAGTTCTTGAAAAATTGACTCTTAAAAAGGTCTTTTTTATTGCAAATTAATATGTAATAAACCTTATTTTTCAAAAAATTAAATGATTTAGTTATTAACTCTATATTAATTGAATTAGGATCACCTAAAAAAACTAGTTTTTTTTTAATTTTTCGTTTTACCATACACAAAATATTTAAATTCTTCGTCAGTCTCAGAGCGAATATAGTTAATTATTAATTGCTCAATTGATCTGAAATTAACTTCATCTATACATATATTTTTTTCTGATCCGTTAATAATAATTTTAAAATCTTTAGTATTATTTCTTAAATTATCTAAAAAATTTTTTATGAATAGCTTATTATCTTTTAAATCTAAAACCCCTTCAATAATTAGACAATTATTTCCACTTATTGGTAGATTTAAACTTTCAAGTTTATTAAATTCTTGTTCAATTTCTTCTATAACAAGAGAATTTCTAAAATAATTTATTATAAATTCGTCTCTTACTTTTGAAAATCTTAAAAACTCTCTTGTATTAATATCTTTTATTGCGTTATTTCCATACTGAAGTGTAATTTCTGAGTCAATACGATTCAAAAATTCTTTATTATTTTTTTCTAAATGCTTAATTAAGTTATTTATTAGTACTAAATCTTTGATTGCATTATTATTTTCTAATTTAAAACCATAATTATTTTCATAAAGCTTTTTATAAATATCTAAATCTATTGATGTTATTATTACATCTTGTTTGTTATAAATAATCTTACCAAAAGTATTTACTGAAAATATCAAAAGAATAAAAATTAAAAATTTTATTTTATGAGCCATAATTAAAATCTCCTGGCTGATCAAAAAGTAAAGTACTTTTTTGTTCATACCCAAAAAAACCTAAATAATCCATATGAAAACTTATACTAATAGTTTCACTAGGTTTAGTATTATAGCTATCATTAAATCTTATGTCCTTATAAGAGATATCAACTTTTGAGCACTCATCAAATAAAGTTAAATTAAAGGATTGTGTAAGAGGTTTATAGTTATCTTTTAAATTTAAATTCGTATCAAATGAAATTTTTATATTATCATTAATTTTTTTACCTAAATTTAAACCAAGAGATTGAGTATCAGTTGATACATCCTTATAAGCTTGTGCGTTAGTCTCATTGTAATTTATACTAAGGTCTATTTTATCATAATAGTCTAAATAGTAGTTCATTTCTTTTTTTTCTAGATCATTATTATCTAATCTAGTGTCTATTTTAAATGAAAAGTTTTCAAAACTAGTTTTAGTTTCAAAAGCAATATCTGAAAAATTAGAGGATTGATTTATTAAATTAGAGTAATTATTTGATTTTTTAAAATCATAAGATTGATTAGTGCTTATATCAAAATATTTATTAAAAATTTTAATATTATTTTCTAATCCATAGATAAATCTTGTTGTATTGTCAATAAGATCGCTACCGTAAAATCTACTATCAGAAAACTGATTAAGATAATTAAATGTTATAGCTCTACTATCTTCATTTATTATATTATCAGATACTAAATCTAAACTAGTTACAAATTTTAATCTTGGCTTTACATTTTTAAATTTAATAAAATTATCTGAGGAAAAAATTAAATGGCTATTAAATACTTCATCATTTAAATTAGGGTTATGAGTATAACTATATTCTCCAAAATTATTTATTATTGTTAATTTATTGTAATTATCAAATTTTTTGTATGTACTATTAGATGATATTGAGTTATCAAATTTGATATAAAGGCTATCTGAAGGCTTGTTTAAATTAGACTCATTCCTCTTTAGGTTAGTAAGATTGACATGATTATTTAAGGTTAAATTATTTTTAAAAAACTTCTGATTTGAGTATTTTATTGAAGGACTAAGTGGTATTAAAGCTGATTTTGTTCTATCTAAAGCCTCTACTGTTGAGATTTCAGTCTTTAAATAATCAGTTTTATAGAAGACATCATAACTCTCAAGCCTTATAAATACGTCTTCAAATGTTACTGACTCCTCGTTAATTGATCTAGTCGTCGATACGCTATTTGTTGCAAGTGCTTGAAATGATAATTTATTATTTTTATTTAAAGTTTGATCCGCTTTTAGTTTCATCGAACTGTATGTATTTGTGTTGTTTTTATATTTTTTATTATGTACATCTAGCATGAGATTTCCGCCTGAATTTCTATGGTTAATATTTGTATCTAATGAGTATTGGTCAAGAAATCTTAAATCATTGTTAAAAATAAATTTTGGTTTAAAGAGTATGTCAGTGCTTTGATCAATTGGATAGTAATATGGTGTTATTATTCCTAAATCACCGTCAATATTAAACTCTAAAGTTGGAGTTAAGAATCCCTTCTGCCTTGGTGCTCTTACGCCATAGTGAGAAAAATAGGGCATATAAAAAACTTTATAATCAGCAATTTGTAAAAAAGTATCGTAGTGATTGAATTTATCTTTTTCAATATCATACCGAGTTTCATCTATTCTTAGCGACCAAGTAGGACAGTTAAAAAAACCCTCTAATTCACAAGGTGTCAAAAAATTATTATAAAAATATACTAAATTTCCTGATCTCTTAGACTTCTCTGAGTCTATTTTTAAATCATTATTATAAATATAACTTACATCATTTGCTTCAAAATTATCTAAACTCGTATTTCCAATTAAATCTTTTCCACTTAAGATATTTAATTCTTGATATAAATAAAAATTTCCAAAAATTTCAATGCTGTCATTTTCATAATCTATTATACCTTTATCAACTAGAATATTTGTATTACCAATATTAACTTTAGAGCCCTCAGCTAATTCAACAATATTGTTTTTTTCATCATAAGTAATATTTGTGGTGTTAATATAAGTTTCATTATTTGCATTCAAAAATATAATTTTTTTAAAAAAAATAATAATTAAAAAAAAAATGAGTAATTTATTCATTTAAAAATACTTTTAAAAAAAACATACCAATTATCATACTAGCTATTATTTCAAATTCTTGGATATAAAGATTCAAAGAATTATTAAATACAAAAAAAGAGTATATAAGTATTGAAAAACATGCCATTATCGGAGTTATCAAGTTTTGTTTTAAACTTACATATTTACTATTAAAAAAGTTTAAAAAAATATAATTAAAAAATAAAATAAAAAAAAGTGAAAGATTTAATAATTTTATATCAAATTCATAGTTATCATTATTAGAAATATCATTAACTGTATTGTTTTGATTAATTAATTTAATTAAATCTAAATTTACAATTTTTTCTCTATTAATGTTTTGGATTAAGTCATTTTTAAATTGTGTAAAATTATCTAAAATTATCGAATTATTTTTGATAAATAATTTATTACTAAAATTTGCCATATCAATCTTTCTATTTATGACAGTGTATAAGCGAAACTCAGCGTTTTCCATATCTTCGAGATCAATATTTTTTAAAACCATATAAGATTTATAATTTTGTTTCTTATCAACAAGTATTTTAGTATGAGAAATATCAGTTTCATTAAGTATACTTATTTTGTGACCTTCAAAAAAAAGTGAAAGATCTTTCTTATTTATTTCAAGAAAAGTAAAAATTAAAACGATCGGAAAAAAAAATAACATTAATCTATGTATATTTAAATAACTTTTAATAATTATAATCTCATTTTTAGATCTTAAAAAAATCATTAGTAAGATCACTGACATTAAAAAAATAAAAGCAGGAACATAAGTTATAATTTGGATCGTGTTTAATAAACTAAGGATTAATATTTTACTAAATAATAGATCTTCATTTAAATTACTTATTAATGAAAAAATAAAGAAAACGGTAAAACTTAAAAGAATGCAAATAAAAAAAGATAATGCATAATTTCTATATAATAATTTAATTATTTTCATTAAGTCTTATTATCAGATAATTAAAAATAGATAGTATTAATAAATTTATAATATAGTAAAAATACAGATTAAAGATTTCATTATAATTTAGTAAATAAATTAAGTATGAATTAATAACTTGTATTCCGAGTAAGACTAAAAAAATAATTGCGTAGTACTTTAAAACATTTTTTTTTGATTTATAAAAAAAAAATAGTTTTGAAGTTAGTAATAGAATGAAAAATGTTAGTATATATTGGTATATTCTATTGTGCGCATGAAAGTAAAATTCTTTTTCATTATTTTTTAATAAACTTAAAGTATTATAATGTTCTTTATCCATCATTAAAATTTCAATATCTTCATTATGTATGCTGTAAATAAATTTATCAAAATTTGTTTTACTCTTTTCAGAGTCATTCAAAATTACCCTTTCACCTTTATTAAAAATTAGATTATAATTTTTTTTATCTATTTCTATTTCGACGTCATTTGAAACAATAAATTGGCCATCTTGATAAATTATAGCCTCAACATCAATAAATTTATTATTTTTTTGCTCATTAAAAAAAATACTAACTTCATCTTCTATGTGAAATTCTTTCGATGTCGGCACTCCTAATTTTAAATTATTTCTTATTTCAAGTTCTTTAAGCTTATATTTATGATAAAAATTTACAGAGAAATACTCATTATTAAAAATATAAATTAACGTAATTAATATTGTTAAGATTATAGATACAAAAAGATTATGTTTTAATGAAAAATATTGTTTTAAGATTATGATTTCATTACTACTATTAAATTTATAATTTAAAAAAAAACTCGCGATTACTAGCAAAAATGGCATTAAAGGGTTAATGAAACTTGGCAAAACAAGTAATGTTGCACTTATAACATCTGTTAACTGAGTAGTTATTGAATGCTGTAATTCTAAAATTCTAAGTATTTGTGATATCCAAATTATAGTAATAAAAATAACAATATTTATTAAAACATATTTTAAAAAATTTAAAATTATGTATGATCTAGTCCCTCCAAGCATGAAAGCACAATTTAACTTAATAAATTTACCTAATCAAAGCATTAAATTATCTGTTAACATAAGTATAAAATCATCAAAAAAAAAAGGTTTAGCTAAATATAGCTATAACAAAATCGTTATTTTTAAGTATTTAGCATATCTAAAAAATTCTCAATTTATCTTGGATTTATATACTGAAAGTTTAAATCCCACACATTTCTATAAATCTGTAGTTGGTTCTTTTCTTTATGACTTTTCTATCAAAAACTCAATATCAGAAATTGTTTTAAATTCTGAAAATAAATTAGATCTTAATCCAATAGTATATGGCTTTTTACAAAAAGATTTTGTTTATTCTTTTTACAAACATAATTCGAAAAAATCAAAATTTAAAACTAGTTTCAAACTCTCAAAGAAATATTCAACTTTATTAAAGTCATTAAATTTTTTAAAGGAGTTAGTCTCTGAGCCGAGTAATGTAATTTATCCAGTGTCTTTTGCAAAAAGAACATTGGGCCAAATTGATAAAAAAAATATTAACGTTAAAATTCTTAAAGAAAAAGAACTAAAAAAAATTGGCCTAAATTGCTTATTGGCAGTAAGTCAAGGTAGTCAAAGAGAGCCAATTGTTATGGAGTTTTCAAAAAAAAATACAAAAAAAAATGTAGACATTTTGTTTGTTGGAAAGGGTGTTTGTTTTGATAGTGGCGGTATCTCAATAAAACCAAGTGGTGGAATGGAGGATATGAAATGGGATATGGCTGGTTCAGCAGTAACTGCATCAATAATGAAATATCTAAGTGAGATTAAAACAAATTTCTCTTATGCTGGAATTGTAGGTTTAGTAGAAAATATGCCAAGTGGTACAGCTTACAAACCAGGTGATATAATCAAATCATATAAAGGTATTAATGTTGAAGTACTAAATACAGATGCAGAAGGCAGACTTGTATTAGCAGATATAATTACATATGGTTGTGAAAAATATAAACCTAAGATTATTATTGATTTTGCAACACTGACTGGGGCAATCATGGTTGCACTTGGTCAACATTACTCAGGTTTATTTTGTAATGATGATAAATTGGCAGAAGTACTTTATCAATCAGGAATAGATACTAATGAAAAAGTTTGGAGAATGCCTCTTCATGATGATTTTGACAAAGAACTTAATTCTCCTTTTGTTGATTTAAAAAATATAGGTGCGGGAAGATATGGTGGGTCAGTGACTGCAGCACAATTCTTACAAAGATTTGTTCCAAAGGATACAATATGGGCTCATCTTGATATTGCTGGAACCACATGGAAAAATGCTGGAGATATTATGAATAATAAAGGCTCAACTGGTTTCGGCTTGACATTAATTGCAGATTTTATAAGTAAGTATTTCAAAAATTAGGAGCTAATATGCAAAAAACATTTTCGATAATTAAACCTGATGCTGTGAAAAGAAATTTAATTGGTCATATTAATCAAATTATTGAAAGTGCAGGTTTAAAAATTATAGCTTCAAAAAAAATATATTTGACGAAAAACCAAGCACAAATTTTTTATGAAGTTCATAAAGAAAGACCTTTTTTTAACAGTTTAGTTGATTATATGACATCAGGCCCTGTTCAAGTGCAAGTTTTAGAAGGGCAGGATGCTGTAATAAAATATCGTAAAATTATGGGTGCTACTAACCCAGATGAAGCTGAAGAAGGTACCATAAGAAAACAATACGCTGAGTCTATTGAAGCAAATTCAGTTCATGGTAGTGATTCTGAAGAAAATGCAAAAATTGAAATCAGTTTCTTTTTTTCAGGATCTGAATTAGTTTAGTAAATAATCAACTAGTTGTTTATATACAAATTGATGTTCTAAACTTTTATGCTTTTTCAAAAGCTTTAACTCATTTTTTGTATTAATTTTTTTGGTTTTATTTGAGATTGTTTTACCGTCGTCTAATTCAGTGGAGACCTTATGAATAGTAAAACCATAGTATTTTTCATTATTTATTAATATTCTTTTTTGAGTCATAAGTCCTTTATAATAAGGAAGGATAGAGGGATGTAGATTTATTACATCAAAGTTTTCAATTATACTCTTTTCAATAACCTTCATATAACCAACTGAAAAAATAACATCAGTATTATAAAAAATTTTTTTTTGTAAGGTTCTTTGATGCTCTATAAATAAAACATCTTTATAAAACTTACTTAAATATGATTTAATTTTTGTTGAGATTTTATTATTGCTGATAATAGTTATTATTTTGAAATCTTCATTATTTTGATTTTTTTTTAATATTTCTAGAAGATTAGAACCACTTCCTGAAATTAAAAAGGAAACTTTTTTATGATTATTTAATTTCACCAATATGACTAAACAAGTTCCTTTTTTTAAATCTCTTATAATATTTTTTATTAATTACAAATATCATACCTATTCCACAATTAAATATTTCCATTAATTCAAGGTTAGAAATATTTATGTTATCTTTAATAAAATCGTACTCTTTAGGTAGCTTAATTATATTTAAATCAAATTTTGTACCCTTAGGTATACTACGTTTAAAATTTGAATATACGCCACCTCCAGTTATGTGGGAGAGAGTCTTTATACACTTCAAATCATAATTGTTAATATACCTATGGTAAAGACGTGTAGGTTTCATTATGAGATCAGAAAGCTTTTGTTTATTAAATTTAGCTCTTTTTATATTAATCTTATTTTGTGTAATAATTTTTCTTATAAGAGAATATCCATTTGAGTGAAATCCATTTGATTTTATTCCAAATATAAGATCTCCACTTGTTACATTTAAAGTTTTATATCTCTCTTTTATTCCTATTAAAAAACCAGCAATATCAAAATGATTACCCTTATATAAAGATGGCATTTCAGCTGTTTCACCTCCTATGAGTGAGCAATTAATTTTTTTGCAAGCAGTTGTTATACTTCCCAATACTTCAGTATATTGTTTAGACTTGACCGAACCGCAGGCAAAGTAGTCTAAAAAAAATAGCGGTTTTGCCTTGTTGCAGAGTAAATCATTTGAGCACATTGCAACTAAATCTTGTCCAATTCCTTTATAATCATTAAGCTCAGCAGCCAATATAGCCTTAGTTCCAACTCCATCCGTAGCTGCACAAAGAGTAACATCCTTGCTAACTCTATAT
>LULE01000165.1_pt1 | contig 33599 bp, 36 predicted proteins | sample 728231 | NCBI WGS metagenome assembly LULE01 (sample SAMN03860297, study PRJNA289734) | marine metagenome | biome: seawater column; feature: ocean; material: water; isolation source: Red Sea water column Station 192 - depth 10m | place: Saudi Arabia: Red Sea | collected 2011-10-15 | depth 10 m | reverse complement strand
GTATAATCATCTTAGAGGAAGAAAAAAAATCTAAACACATCGAACTCTCAGAAATAATACTTTTACGTGAAAAAGAATTAGGTAATTCTAAATTTAGCTTTTTTAAATTGATTTAAATAACCCTTTTGAATATCAACTGCATCTTGAGTAAAGGGGTCAACTTCTAATAATTGAGCAAGATAGATAACCCTTAACATTTCTGTTCCAAAAAAATGGCCGATCTTACTCATATCTTTATCTTTAAAAATATGTTTACTAGTATTCCCATTTATCTTTGATAACGATTTACTCATGGCATCAAGATGATTTGAAAGTGTGATATTAATCATATTCATTTTTGAGTATTCCATACCCATAATTTCAAAAAAAATATTTTTGGGTCCATCCAGATATAATTGTAAGAGACTGTGCTGGTCTTTTGGCATTTCAGATACTACAGGTAAAACACCTTTGGCCTTTTTACCCAATGACTCCGCATATAATTGTTTTCGCCAATTACCAATTTCAATAAGCTCATCACCATAAATCAAATAAGCAAATATATTCTTTCCATTTTTTATTCTTTTAAAATCTTCCTCAGCCATATTCTTTATTTGGTCTTTATCTTCTAATGCTTTTCTTCCTCCATTTAAAAACTCAGTGCACAGATCTTTATTAAAGTAAAAACTGGGGATAAGGCTATTATTACTAAAAATTGAAAATCTGCCTCCAATTTCGTTGCTTAGTTCAATAGTTTTTATTGATTTTTGTATAGACAAGTCTCTTAGTGGAGAAGACACATTTTCTGTAAACGAATAGAAATTTTTTGAAAAATCAATATTTCCATCTAGTTTTTTGATCATATATTCAAATATGGTTAACGTTTCAGATGTTTGTCCTGATTTTGATACGAAAATGAAACCAGTCTCATCTAGTTGAGTATTGTCTAACAATTCATTAATCTTAACAGAATTTAAATGATCAACATATTGAACACGTTTTTCATTTAAAAAATGATTAATTGCTTTTGATCCCTGAGAAGAGCCACCTATACCGACTACTAAAATTTTATTAAAGCTTTGTTCCAGTATCCCTAACGATTCGGAATATGAGTTTTCAAGCTTATCAAAATCAAGAAATGGATAATTCATCATCGCACTTCCTGACCAGCTGTTACGGTTGCTTGATCTATTTGCCTTTCAAACTCTCTCAATCTTTTATAAACACTTGCGAGTTCAATAATTGTTGGCCAGGCTTTAAGAAGATATTGCATTGACCCCTCAACTCTACCAAATGCCCTGATTATTTGCTGCATTACACCAAGAGTAACTACCCCGGCAACAATTGCAGGGGCTAAAAATACATAAGCTGATAAAACATTTGCCTGTAAAAATGCAATACGACCAATATCGAAATATAGATATCTTATATAACTTAAAAAATGAATTTGCCTTACATCATCAAATAATTCCTCAAGGGTTTTTGGTCTTACTGTTTCATCATCTTCAGCAATTACTAACATTTTTCTGTATGCCGCTTCTTGTTTTTGTAAATCGTATTCAATACCAACAAGCCTTAAAATTAAACCAAGTCCAATTAAAAATAATGTTCCTCCTATAGACCATAATAATGCACCAACGACTAGACCATACTCCCATTCACCAAAGAAAAATATTGGAATTCCAATACTCAAGCCAAACAGTATTGGCATAAATTCTACCAGGATCATTAAAGCTTCAATCAAACTTGTACCAAGAGACTCCATAATTCTTGAAAACTTTATGGTATCCTCTTGAACTCTTTGTGACGCACCCTCAATCTTACGCGCCTTATCATAGACAGAGTGATACCACTCAACCATGGCAGTTCTCCATCTAAATAAAAAGTGATTAGTAAAATAACTTACAAGGACTGCAACTGCTACATACATTCCCGCTAGTGTTATAAAGGATAATAAACTTGCCCAATATTCTTCAATTGTAATGGCGTTAGGAGCAGACAATGCTTCCTGTATCATGTCGTAAAACTCACCAAACCATTCATTAATTTTTACATCAATTTGAACCTGAACCCACAGAGATGATAAGATAATAGCTGAACCGATGTATGCCCATAAAAACCATTTTGGATCTCTAAAAAACTTAAACATTTATAGAATAATTAATTTTGATATGAGTTAAGTAAGTCATCCACCCTGTTAAGAAGATCATTCAAATCTTCGTTTTCATCAAAACTAGGAGCATCATCATACATTGTTTCATCAATTATTTCTGGCTTAAGCTGATCTTCTTCAGGAAGTGTTGTAATTTCATCTGTGTTTGATATTCCTTCCAAAAACTCTTCCTCGCTTAAACCAATATTATCAGTTGTATCTAAAATGCTATCGTCATTTGTTACAACGTCTAATTCATTACTTTCAACAAGTGAATCTTCAATTACCTCATTAATAGGATCCTCAGGTAAAGTTGAATTATTTATATTTTGATCCTCGTTTCCAAAATTATTATCAATAAATTCGTCTAACGATGATGTATCAGCATTACTAGGCACGCTGGTGGATGAGTCTTGTGTAATGATATCTTGAATATCTTCAGCTGACTCACCTGTAGGCGCGGCCTCCTCTACTTCCTCTTCGCCAACAACTGGTGGGGTTAGTTCAAAATCAGGAGGTATCTCTAGTGCTTTTTGCTTTAATGATGTGTAATCTCTGACTGTATTGTTAGTACAAGCAGCAAAAATTAATAAAAAAAATATAATTAAATAGTTACGTATCATTTTTAACGGTTTTATCATTTTCTTTTTTTGAGAACAACTCAAGTAAAATAATCAAAATACAGCCAAGCGTGATACTTATATCAGCTATATTGAATACATACCAATGATAATTGTTATAATGTAAATCTATAAAGTCTAATACGGCAGAATATTGATATCTGTCGAGCAAGTTACCCAACGCTCCTCCTATAATTAAACTAAATCCATAATAATAAATTTTTTTATTAATACTTATTGCATAAAAAAATACTGCTATAGCAATTATCGCCATAACAAACATATAAATATAATTAACCATCGAAATTTCATTTTGAAATATTCCAAATGCAAAGCCCTTATTCCATATCAAGTGAAAATTAAGATATTTATTTATTGATGTTAAATATTGTGAACTGAGATTTGATACATCAATGTTATAAACATTGATTACATAAAACTTTGAGAGTTGATCAGCTGCAAAAATAACCAGTATTAAAAATATAAATCTTCCAATGGTTTGTATCATTTACTAAGCACTTCTTGACATCTATCGCAAACGTTACCTTTTAAATTAGAAAAATATTTCCAACAGCGCTCACATTTTTCACCATCGGTTTTACTTACATGCACTCCGATGTTTTTATCTAGTTCAGATATAAAGCTGTCACTTGAGGGCTTTTCATTTACAATTTCTAATTCACTAATAATTGAAATATTTTCTAATACTTTTTGGTCAATCTTTTCGATTTCATCTTTAGATATGTAAAGTTTAACAGAGGCTTCAAGGCTGGATCCAAGAACTTTTTCTTTTCTCTTCACTTCGATTGCTCCGTTAATGACCTTTCTTAATTTTTTATACACTGCCCATTTAGTTGATAAATTTTTATTTATTAAAGTATCATTTAATTTTGGAAAATCTTTTTCATGTATGCTGTTTTCAAATCCAAATCGACTTTGCCAGGCTTCTTCAGTGGTAAAACAGAGTATTGGTGCAAGCAAACTTAATAAATCATGAAATAAAATATCTAGAACAGTGCGAGTAGATTTTCTTACTTTGTTATTTTTTGAATCACAATAAAGAGTATCTTTTCTTACATCAAAATAGAAAGATGATAAGTCGTTTGTACAAAAATTAAATATCGCAGAAAAAACTTTTTGATACTCAAATATTTTATAGTTTGAGATAACTTCTTTTTTTAAACTCTCTAATTCTGATAAAATATATAAATCTAATTCATCAAGTTCATCCACAGATACTTTCTCGTCTTGATCAAAATCTGATAAATTACCTAAAATAAAACGAAGTGTATTGCGAAGTCTTCTATAGCTATCAATGTTGCTTTTTATGATTTCAGGCCCGATCTTTAAATCCTCAGAGTAATCACTGCTTGCTACCCAGAGCCTTAGTATGTCAGCGCCTGATTTTTCAATGACCTCTGCTGGCGAGACAGTATTGGATGATGATTTACTCATCTTTAGGCCATCTTCATGAAGTATAAATCCATGAGTTAAAACAGACTCATAAGGCGCAACTCCTCTTGTGCCACAAGATTCTAAAAGTGATGAATGAAACCAACCTCTGTGTTGATCTGTTCCTTCAAGATAAATAGATGCCGGCCAGATTTGATCATTTTTTCCATCTAAAACAAATGCATGTGTACAGCCTGAGTCAAACCATACATCTAAAATATCATTAACTTTTTTATATTCTTCCGGATTATAATTTGAACCTAATAATTCTTCTTTTGAATATTTAAACCACGCATCTGACCCTTCTTTTTCATAAAGTTTAATAATTTTTTCATTTATTTCTTTATCAACCAGCGGCTTTCCTGTTTTAATATTGTAAAAGATAGATAAAGGTACGCCCCATGCCCGTTGTCTTGACACTACCCAATCAGGTCTTTCTTCAATCATTGAATAAATTCTATTTTTTCCCTGTTTTGGATACCATTTAACCTTTTCAATTTCGTTCAACGCTTTTTCTCTCAATTGATTTTTTTCCATACTAATGAACCATTGTGGAGTATTTCTAAAGATGACAGGAGCTTTTGATCTCCATGAATGAGGGTAGCTATGACGCAATGAACCCTTGCCTGCTAAATTTTCATGCTTTTTTAGCTCAATGATAACTGCTACGTTTGCATCAGCATCTGATCCATCTTCATTAAAAATCTTTTTACCATTAAATAATGGTACGTGGGGAAAGTATTCACCATTTTCATCTACTGTATCAGGTACTTCGATACCATTTGTAATACCCAAATTATAGTCATCAGCTCCATGGCCAGGTGCTATGTGAACGAAACCCGTGCCTTGCTCCAAAGTAACAAAATCAGCATCAAAAATTCTTACCTCAAAATCATAACCAGATTTTTTAAAAGGGTGATTACAAATAATTTTGTCTAAGTTTTTTACTTCTGATATTTTTTTTAATTCTCTAATTTTGCATTGAACTTTTACATTATCTAAAAGTTCATCTGCAATTATAATTTTATCTCCAACTTGTAAAGTACTGTGTTCTTCTAAACTTACTACTTCAAACATTGAATACGTTATTGATTTACTGTAAGCAATTGCTCTGTTTCCTGGAATTGTCCATGGAGTTGTTGTCCATATAATTACGGATGCATCTTGACAATTTGTATCTGAACTCTCTTTTACTGGGAACTTTACGCAGATAGTTGTTGATTTATGTTCTTTATATTCAATCTCAGCTTCAGCTAATGCAGTCTTTTCAACAGTTGACCACATAACAGGCTTTGACCCACGATATAAACTTTCGTTCTCAAGAAACTTAAAAAATTCTCTTACAATTATAGACTCTGCCTCATATGACATTGTAGTATAGGGAGAGTACCAATCTCCATTTATTCCTAAGCGAATAAATTCTTCTCTTTGTATATCAATCCATTTTTCAGCAAATTCTCTACATTCTTTTCTAAATTTTATAATATCGACATCATCTTTATTCTTTCCCTGTTCTCTATATTGCTCTTCTATTTTCCACTCAATTGGCAAGCCATGACAATCCCAGCCAGGAATGTAAGAACTATCATTTCCAAGCATTTGTTGTGATCTTACAACAAAGTCTTTTAGTATTTTATTCAGGGCGTGCCCCATGTGTAAATGACCATTGGCGTAAGGGGGGCCATCATGTAATACGAATTTTTTTCTACTTTTTGATTTTTCCCTTAATTTTTCATAAATATTATCCTTTGACCAGCCATCTAGAATTTTTGGCTCTTGCTCGGGCAGGCCAGCACGCATCGCAAAGGATGTCTTTGGTAAAAATAGAGTTTCACTAAAATCTATTTTATCATTTTTAGTGTTCATTTTACTTAATTTAGAATTTTTTGTGCTTTAGATATATCTGATTTTAGTTGTTTTTTTAAGGCCTCTACTCCTGAAAATTTCTTTTCATGCCTTATAAATTCAACAAAGTCGACTTTTAGCAAAGAATTATAAATATTCAATTTAAATCTAAATAGATGAACTTCCAAAATTTCAGAATTCTTATGAAATGTTGGTCTGATACCAAAATTCGCAATTCCTTTAAGAGTTCTTTTCTTTGAATTTTTAAGAAATGAAGCTTCAATAGCATATACTCCATATTTTGGTGCCACGTATTCATTTATATTTAGATTAGCAGTTGGAACGCCAATTTTTCGGCCTCGTTGATCTCCTTTTATAACTTTTGACGTTATACTAAAATTGTTTCCCAAAAAATTTTTTGCCAATTTTACATTACCGTTTGAAATAAGTTTTCTAATATTTGTAGACGAATATATTTTCATCTTTGTTTTATTAAAAAGATGATTTGGTGTTTTTAATAATTTCACTGGGTTTACATAAAATTGATTTTCTTTACCAAAATTCAGAAGAAACTTATAGTCGCCTGATCGTTTATTACCAAATTTAAAATTTTTACCAACTAAAATATATTTCATTGATATTCCTCTAAGTAATATTTTTTTACAAAAGTCATTAGGTGTCATAGAGGATATTCTTTTATTAAATTTTATTATTATTGCATAATCGATACCGTAAGATTTTAAGATTTCGAGACGTTCGTTTAACTCTGTTAATAAGAAACTTTTAATATTTTTGTTAAAATATTTCCGTGGATGCGGATCAAAAAGTAACACACCTATTTTTGTTTTTTGTTTATTTGCAATTTTTTTTGCTGAATTAATTATTGATTGGTGCCCTTTATGAACTCCATCAAGATTTCCAATAATTAATACAGAATTCTTTGTATAATTTAATGTTATTCTATTTAAACTTTTAAAAACTTTCATTTTTTAATTAATTTAAAATTTCAGTATACATTAGAGTTTTGCAAGTTTCAGGTAAATTAGCTTTTGATATTCTCACTAAATCGTCATCATTTGCAATTTCAGTTTTATGAATACCATTTTTTATAAATAAAAAATCTAAATCCGATTTGTGTGCCCCTAAGCAATCTGTTTTAAGGCTATCACCTATAGCTAATATTTCTTTTTTAATTGTTGTATCTTTAGACAATAAATCAGTCATTACAAAATCATATATTTCTGGATAAGGTTTTCCGTAGTAAGTTACTTTACCTCCTAGTTTTTCGTAATATTTTCCAAGAGCACCTGCACAATATATGCGTGCCTGACCTCGGTAGACTATTTCATCTGGATTAACACATACTATTTCTAAATTTTGTTTAAGAAAGTCCTCAAAAATATTTTTATAGTCCTCTGGGCGTTCATCGTTGTCATTATATAAGCCTGTGCAGACAACAAATTCTGAGGACTCTATGTCATTAGTTTTTTGAATATTTATATTTTCTAACAAATCATAATCTTTTTCTGGTCCCAAATGATAATATGATTGTCCATGAACTTTAGAATTTATGTACTGTGTACCTGTATCGCCTGAAGTATAAATTTTTTTAAATAATTCAGGATTAAGATTAAGTTTATTTATTAATCCATTTCTTACTACTGCTTCAGGTCTCGGGGCATTAGAAATCAAATAAACATCAATATTATTTTCCTTCATTGCCTCAAGATAGGATTTTGCATTAGAAAATACTTCAACACCATTATGAATAACGCCCCAAAGATCACAAAGTATGATTCTATAAGAAAGTGAAAATTCAGTAGCGCTTACGATTTTTTTAATTTCCATAATTATATTGAAATTATCCTATAAATTTATAATCTTCTTATAAATTATTATGATATTTTATTAAATGACACTTTTTAACTTAAAAGATAAAAATGCTATAATCACAGGATCTTCGAGAGGAATAGGCAAAGCTATAGCCTACAGAATGGCAGAGCATGGTGCAAAAGTCATTATCACAAGTCGAAAGCTTGATGCATGTGAAGCAGTCGCTAAAGAGATAAATGATACATTTGGAGAGGGACATGCAACGGCAATTTCATGTAATATTTCGGACAAAGAGCAATTAAAAAATCTTTACAAAAAATCGTTAGACTTCTGTGGCAATATTTCCACTCTTGTATGTAATGCTGCAATCAATCCATATTTTGGACCATCAAATAATATACCTGACGAGGCGTTTGAAAAAATAATGAAGTCAAACGTGCAAAGTAATTTTTGGCTCTGTAATGAGGTGCTCCCAGATATGATCAAAATGAAAAATGGTTCAATTATAATTATTTCCTCGATCGCAGGTTTGCGCGGCAACAGCATGTTGGGTGCTTATGCTATATCAAAAGCTGCGGATTCCCAGTTGGCAAGAAATATATCAGTGGAATATGGAAGAGATAATATTCGTGCAAATTGTATCTCACCTGGTTTAATAAAAACTGATTTTGCCAGAGCTTTATGGGAGAATGAGAGTATTTTAAAATCTATGACTGCCAAAGCAGCTTTAAAAAGGATAGGAATGCCTGACGAAATTGCAGGCGCTGCAGTATATTTGGCTTCTGAAGCTGGATCTTTTATGACTGGTCAAAACATCGTAATTGATGGCGGTGAGTCAGAACAATAGCAAATTATTGAAAATACTTGTTTTTTTGCTAATTCCAAAATTTTCTCCACCCCTTGACACACTTGCCCTAGATCACTATATGCCTAGGTAATTAAGCTTTGTGCAAACATATTTAGGAGATTAAGACATGAATTTTAGACCTTTACACGATCGTGTACTCGTTAGGAGACTAGATACTGAAGAAAAAACAGCTGGTGGTATTATCATACCAGACACAGCTCAGGAAAAAGTTGGCGATATCGTTCTTTTTGGTAAGTGGTCTGGAACAGAAGTAAAGGTTGATGGTGAAGAACTCTGTATTATGAAAGAGTCAGACATCATGGGCGTTATAGATACAAAATCTAAATCAAAAAAGAAAAAATAAATATTAACTAAGGAGAAAAAAAATGGCGGGTAAAGATATTCATTTTGGCACAGAGGCTAGAAATAAAATGCTCAAAGGTGTCAATGTATTAGCAGATGCAGTGGCTGTTACTTTAGGCCCAAAAGGTAGAAACGTAGTTATGGACAAATCTTTTGGTGCACCAAAAAGTACAAAGGACGGTGTTTCTGTTGCTAAAGAAGTTGAGCTCAAAGACAAGTTTGAAAATATGGGTGCTCAAATGGTACGAGAAGCTGCAAGTAAAACCAATGATGTTGCAGGTGATGGTACGACAACAGCAACCGTACTTACAAGAGCAATTGTCACTGAAGGTTTAAAATTTGTTGCTGCTGGTATGAATCCTATGGATTTAAGAAGAGGTGTTGATTCTGCAATTGAAGCTGCAAGCGATGCAATTAAAGACTCTTCTAAAAAAGTTAAAACAAGCGCGGAAGTTGCTCAGGTTGGCTCTATTTCAGCAAATGGCGAAGCAGAGGTCGGAGATATGATTGCTAAAGCAATGGACAAAGTTGGTAACGAAGGCGTCATTACTGTTGAAGAAGCAAAAGGTTTAGAAACTGAATTAGATGTCGTTGAAGGTATGCAGTTTGATAGAGGTTATCTATCTCCATACTTTGTAACTAATGCGGAAAAAATGACTGCTGATTTAGAAAATGCATATATTCTTTTGCATGAGAAAAAACTAACAAATTTACAGCCAATGCTTCCTCTTCTAGAAGCTGTAGTGCAAGCAGGAAGACCACTTTTAATTATTGCAGAGGATGTAGAGGGCGAAGCTCTAGCTACATTAGTTGTTAATAAATTAAGAGGCGGTTTGAAGATTGCTGCTGTTAAAGCACCTGGTTTCGGTGATAGAAGAAAAGCAATGATGGAAGACATTTCAATTTTAACTGGCGGTCAAGTCATCTCTGAAGACCTTGGAATTAAATTAGAAAATGTAACTGTTAATGACCTTGGCACTGCAAAAAGAATTAGCATTGACAAGGAAAATACTACAATTGTTAATGGTGCTGGCACGAAAGCTGACATTCAAGGCAGATGTTCTCAGATCAGAAAACAAATTGAAGAGACTACTTCTGATTATGACAGAGAAAAACTTCAAGAGCGTCTAGCTAAACTTGCTGGCGGTGTAGCTGTCATCAAAGTTGGCGGTGCAACCGAGGTTGAAGTTAAAGAGAGAAAAGACAGAGTTGACGATGCATTAAATGCAACCAGAGCTGCTGTTGAAGAAGGTATCGTAGCCGGTGGTGGACTTGCATTGATAAAAGCTGCAAGTGCTCTTGATAAAGTTAAAACAGCAAATGCCGACCAAAAAGCAGGCGTTGATATTGTGCGTCGTGCTTTAGAAACACCAATTAGAACTATTGCAAATAACGCTGGTGTTGATGGTTCGGTAATTGTTGGAAAAATTAAGGAAGGTAAATCTGCTTCAGAAGGTTATGATGCGCAAACCGATAAGTTTGTGGACATGTTTAAAGCAGGAATTATCGACCCTACTAAAGTTGTAAGAACTAGCTTACAAAATGCAGCATCGATAGCTGGTGTTTTAATCACTACCGAAGCAATGGTAGCTGATGCACCTGAAGACAAAGCTGCAGCGGCTCCTGCAATGCCTGACATGGGGGGAATGGGTGGCATGGGCGGCATGATGTAAGTTGAGCTCATTAAAGCTAATCTAAAAAAACCCGGCCCAGCCGGGTTTTTTTATGAAATCCTATCTAATAAATAATTGAGTGTATTTTCTAAATTTTTATTCCACTCAGCTACATTTGAAGTAAAAATGTTTGCAGACGACTCTAGTATTAGTCCATCATCAAGTACTCTTAGATTATTAGCTCTTAATGTTTCTCCTGATGATGTGATGTCAGTAATTATTTCTGCAAAGCCATTGAATGGAGCACTCTCGGTTGATCCATCACTTTCTACAGTCCTATAATCAACAACCCCACAATTTGAAAAATATTCATTTGTTAAATTCTTATACTTTGTTGCAACTCTAAGTCTTTTAGAGAATTTGGTTCTGTGCAAATGGCAGATTTCTTCTAAGTCGGCCATTGTCATTACGTCAATCCATATTTCTGGTATAGCAACAACTAAATTTGCTTTACCAAAATTTAACTTAAGTTTTTTTGAAACCTTCTGGTTATAATTAGTTATTTTTTCTTGTACTAAATCGTCACCAGTTAAACCAACATGAATGGATCCTTCATCAAGTCGATTTGTAATTTCTTTAGCACTTAAGAAATAAACAATTGCATTATCAAGACCCTCTATTGCTGCAATATACTCTCTATCATTTTCAAGATTACTAAAAATTATTTTTTTTTCTTCAAACAAAGACTCCATGTCTGTTCTCAATCTACCTTTACTTGGCAATGCAATCCGAAGTTTATTTTGTATATTCATTCCTAAATCAGCTCAATTATATTGTTATTATTAGTTGCAAATCCTACTGCTGATAAGTTCGATTTAGAGCCTAAATCTATAAGCAATTTATCATACCGCCCTCCACTAATTAATTCACTTTGATTATCAGGATTATAAATTTCAAACATCATGCCGTCATAAAATTCAATTGAATGACCAAAGTCATTATCAAAATAATATTTTTCTATATTACTTTTTTCTGATACAGCATTCACAAAATTCTCCATTTCCTCTACTTCACTCTCAAATGAAGAAACATTATTTGATTTAGTAAATTCGCGAAGTAGTGATGGAAATTCCGAAAGGTTACAACTTAATTTTAAAAAATTATTAATTAAATCAACAATTTTTTTTCCATCTTTCTGACTTATTACATTTAGGCTTTTTAATTGAAATCGATCAACAATTTCCTCAACAGTTCGAGCACCTAAACCTCGAACATTTTGTTTATTAATTAAATCTGTCAAGCCTTTGTCAGATACGTCATCTATATTAAATTTCTCTTGAAGCATGCTATGCTTTTTTTCATTATCATACCCTACACCTTCACCTAATCTATCAAGTAAACTCCCGAAATATTTTCTTCTAAAAAAATGTCTTACTAATCTCTGTTTCCATCTAATTGGCAGCTCTAATTTGTTGATAAACTGATTAAATAATTTAATGCTACCAATTTTAATTTTATAGTTATCAATATTTAATTGACACATTGTATCTTCAGCTGTCTTTAAAATGTACGCATCCATCTCATGTATATTATTTAAATTTTTTTCAGAAAAAATGATCTCAATACCAGACTGATTTAATTCAATGGAATTATTTGATAACTCATTGGATGATCTGAATACAGGACCGCTGTAACATAACTTTGACTCACTGGATTTACTATTACTTGCAATAAAATTTTGACATGTTGGTACAGTCATGTCTGGTCTCAAACATTTTTCTTTTCCTGAAGTATCAGTAAACGAATACATCTTTCTTCTAATTTCTTCACCTGAAGTTTCAAAAAATATATCCGCATCAAACAGCAATGGAAGTTCAATATAATTAAAACCAGAATTAATAAAATAATTCTTTAGATTGATATTTAATTCTTGAAGTGACATTTTATTTTAATTCAAAATTTCATTTAATGCTGTCATCAGGTCAGAGCGATTAATTGTTTGTTGTCCAGCTTTTGCCTCTTTCCATTTGTCTCTATCGACAATATCTTTTGAAACCTCTTTACCTTTATTTAAATCCTTAATTGATATTTCACCCTTTTTTAACTCTTCATCACCAGCAATGATCACAATATCTGCACCTTTGCGATCGCAATACTTTAATTGCTTTCCAAGGTTTTTAGATCCAAATGATATTTCACATGAAATACCTTCATTTCTAATTTCTTTAGCCATTGAAATATAATCCGGCATATTTTGATTATCTAAATTTGCAATTACCACTAATGGATTTTTCTTATTATCTAAAAGGTCTAATTGATTTAACGCCACAATTAATCTATCAACACCTATAGATATACCAGTAGCTGGAACATCCTCTTTCCCAAATCTTGAAATAAGTCTGTCATATCTTCCACCGCCAGCAACTGATCCAAATACAATTTTTTCACCTTTCTCATTTTTAATATCAACAAGAAGCTCTGCTTCAAAAATCATTCCAGTGTAATAGTCGAGACCGCGAACAACTGATGAGTCAAAACGAATTGGATAATCTGGGAAATTTTTTATATAGGAGTTGAATTCTTCCATCTGGGCGTTTGATTGGTTTGAATTGGTTATAAAAGAAATAATTTTATCAGCATCTGTCTCGCTTAAGCCCACGCCCTCCATAAAGTCACCAGATACATCTTTTCTTCCTTTTTGAAGCAACTCATTAACGCCCTCTATACCTAATCGATCTTTTTTATCTACTGCTCTAAGAATTTTTGGCAGATCGTCCTCTTTAACATCTAAGTTCGAAAAAAGTTCTGTCCAAATTTCCCTATTTGAAAATTTTATTTCAAATTGTGAAGTATTTAGGCCAAGCTCAATTAAAATATCACATACCATTACACACAGCTCTGCATCAATTAGTGTTGAGTCAACTCCCACCACGTCAGCATCAAACTGAAAAAATTCTCTGTATCTACCTGGTCCTGGTTTTTCATTTCTCCAAACTAGTCCTGATTGATAACGTTTAAATGGCTTAACGAGGTCTTGATAATTTTGAGCTACGTATCTTGCTAAGGGGGCCGTTAAGTCATATCTCAGTGATAGCCATTTCTCATCATCGTCTTGAAATGAAAATACACCTCCACTAGGCCTGTCTACATCAGGAAGAAACTTGCCAATGCTCTCAGTATATTCAATTGTGGATGTATCTAATTCAATAAATCCATACTTTAGACATTCCTTCTCTATTATCTTAGAAACTTTTTTTCTAAGATTTAAAATTTCAATGTCACTGTCTTTAAAACCCTTCGGCAAAATTGCCTTTGGATTATTTTTAATTTTACTCATTTTACTCCCACTGTAAGTAAGATACTACAAAGTGTGTTTATTTAATATAAAAAGGGGTTATTGCCCGCTGATTGTTTTTTTCAGCGAACTTAGATATGATAGTGATGATGTTTAAATTTAAACATGAAGCTGAAATGCCTTATTTATTAATAAAAGTCAAATAATTTTAAATTTTTCTTAAAGTTTATAATAATTGCACTATTTTTATCGAAAGTAGTTATGGAAAATGATAGCAAATTAACAGTCACGTATGCCGCCTTAGGTCACTTACTAATGCATATGTTTGCTGCATTCTATTTTGTTATAGTTCTAGCAATTGAAGACGACTGGAAGCTTAGCTACGATGAATTACTAAATCTTTGGTTTTTAGGATCTTTACTTGTGGGTTTGGGAGCCCTTCCTGCTGGATGGATCAGTGACAGATGGAGTCGTTCTGGAATGATTGCAATTATGTTCATTGGCTTGGGAATTAGTTCATTATTATGTGGCTTGAGCGGAAATAAAGTTTCTTTATTTATCAGTTTATCATTGCTTGGATTGTTTTGCGCTATCTATCACCCCGCTGGAATTTCATGGGTTGTTAACACTTCAAAGGAAACTGGTAAAGCGCTTGGCTTTAATAATATTTTTGGGGGAGTAGGTATTGGATTAGGTGCCTTTTTTGCGGGTGTATTAATTGAACAATTTAATTGGCAAGCTGCCTTTATGCTGCCCGGATTGATCTCATTAGTAGTTGGACTAAGTCTAACCTATCATCTTAAATCAGGAAAAATATCATTAAAGAATATATCTTCAGAGCAGTTTAAAGATAATCCTGAAAAAAATCAGATGCTAAAAATTGCAATTATTATGCTGTTAAGTATTACATGTTTGAGCTTTGTTTATCAAATTCTTCAGACAAGTCTTCCAAAGGCAATTGATATCAGACTTACTGATAGTCTTGATTTATCTACTTCAGATATCGGCTACATAGTTGCCGCGATATATATTGTAAGTGGTTTAATGAATTATGTTGGAGGTATTTTAACAGATAAATATTCTGAAAAGCTGATTTATTCAATTGGAATAGTTGGCCAAGGACTCCTCTTGCTCTTAATTGTTAGTCTTTCAAATTACTGGTTAATTGCAATAAGTCTTGCAATCGTTGCTTTTAATTCAAGTATACTGCCTGCAGAAAATTTATTACTTGCAAAATTTTCACCTGAAAAATATCAAAGCCTAGTCTACGGTATTAAATTTATTGTATCATTTACAGTTGGTCCTATTGCACTGATCATGATTTCGAGAAGCTATGATTTAACGGGTGAATTTGGTGTACTCTACTTAGCTTTTGGGTTTGTGATGATAATTATGTTTCTGATTGTATTAACTCTACCTGTAAAAAAAGTAATTACTGGTACAGCTGGGTAGATTCGAACTACCGACCTCCTGAACCACAACCAGGCGCTCTAACCAACTGAGCTACAGCTGCATAAGTGGTGGCTCGAGGTGGAATTGAACCACCGACACAAGGATTTTCAGTCCTTTGCTCTACCAACTGAGCTATCGAGCCATTTAATTAGTGATCCTAGTCTTTTATTCTATAACATTAATTCGTGCAAAGAAAATATTCTGAATACAGTTAATCCAGAAAAACCTTTAATCTACTGATTAATTGGTCAACATTATCAAATGAATTCATCTCATGGGAATTAATTATTAATTTAAATTCATCCTTCTCATTAATAAAAACACATGGTAGCTCTGTTTTCTCATCAACAAAATCAAGTTCTTTTAGATGATCAATATAGTAAAATCGGCTATGTGCATTTATATTATTAAGAAATTCTTTCCACTTTATTTCTTTACCTAAATTATTGTATGTAATTGAGCATAAGTTGCAGTCATAAGTTTTTGGCGATATTATTTTATGCGCCCAATCTATAAAGGCATTTCCGATACCACTTTTTGCATTATAAATAAAAATTAATTCAATCATTTATATCCAGCTGAAATAAGGAGATTTTTGACTTCAAATAAGGGTAAACCGACTACATTTGAGTAAGATCCATTTAGGGATTTGATAAAAGACTCTGCCATCCCTTGAATTTTATATGACCCTGCAACACCTTGCCAGTCATTAGTTTTCATATAATCTTCTATATCTTGACCGCTTAATACTTTAAAACTAACAACTGTCGTAACGGTTTTTTTAAATATTCTATTTTCTAGATTTCTTATACAAATGGAAGTGCTGACTCTATGTCTTTTTCCCGATAGTCGAAGTAAGTTTTTATAAGCAATATTTTCGTCATCTGTTTTATCTATGAGTTTTCTACCAGTATAGGCAATCGTATCAGCAGTTAAAATTACTGAGTCTTTATACTTATTTTGAAAATGTTTTAGTTTCTCATGTGCTATACGTTTACAATATTGAAGAGGTAGCTCATTACTTTTAATGGACTCATCTATATTTGGGGAAACTATCTCACTTGGATTAATGTTAAGTTTTGCCAATAACTCAAGTCTTCGTGGAGATGCGCTGCCTAGAATTAGCTTCAAAATAATCTCAAACTACTTATATCGAAATATTATTCTGCCTTTGGTTAGATCGTAAGGTGTAACCTGAACAAGAACCTCATCCCCGGCAAGTACTCTGATTCTATTTTTTCTCATTCTTCCTGCTGTATGTGCTAATACTTCATGGCCATTTTCTAACTCTACTTTAAACATTGCGTTGGGAAGTAAATCTGTAACCTTACCCTTGAACTCTAGTATTTCTTCTTTTGACATAAATTATTTTTTTGTAAGCCTATATTCTATTGATCTTGAATGCCCGTCAAGACCTTCATTATCTGCGATTTTAATAGCACTATCTCCAACTTGTTCAATACCTTCTTTTGAAAATTCAACAAGTGATATTTTTTTGAGAAAATCAAAAACAGATAGTCCAGAAGAAAATTTAGCACTTCTAGAAGTGGGAAGTACATGGCTTGGACCTGCTAAATAGTCTCCAAGTGCCTCAGGTGTGTTACGGCCCATAAAAACTGCTCCAGCATTTTTTATTCTTTTAAGAATATCTTCCGGGTTATCAACTAATAATTCCAAGTGTTCTGGTGCTAATTTATTAGATAATAAAACAGCTTCTTCAAGATTTTGAGTGATAATTATCTTTCCATTATTTTCCCAGCTTGAAGCCGCTATATCCTTTCGAGGAAGGGAATCTATCTGGTTCTCTACTTCTTTATTTACAGCATCTCCTAATTTCTGATCGGTTGTTAAAAGTATACTTTGTGCGCTTTGGTCATGTTCAGCTTGAGCAATGAGGTCGGCTGCAACAATTTTTGGATCATTTTTTTCATCAGCAATAATGACTACCTCTGATGGGCCGGCAAACATATCGATGCCTATGAAACCTGAAACTTGTCTTTTTGCTTCAGCAACATAAATATTGCCTGGTCCAACAATTTTATTAACAGATTTTATGGTCTTGGTTCCATATGCCAGAGCAGCAACAGCCTGGGCACCTCCTATACAGTATATTTTTTTTATTCCACAAATTTTTGCGGCATATAACACTGAAGAACTTATTGCGGTATTAGTCATTGGTGTAACCATGGTGATATCTTCAACACCGGCTACAACCGCTGGTATTGTGTTCATAATTACTGTACTTGGATAACTTGCAGTACCACCTGGGACATAAATACCCACTGACTCAACTGGACGCCAAACATACCCTAACTTTGAGTTAAGATTGTCTTCATAAACTAAATCATTCGGTAATTGCTTTTCATGATAAGTGCGAACACGATCCATTGATACTTTAAGCGCATCACAAAGATCACTCGGCACGTCACGTGATTGCCTTTCAATTTCATCTTCTTCAAGCAGTATGTTGTTAATATCAAGGCTATTTTTATCAAATTGATGAGTATATTTCAAAAGCGCTTCATCTCCGTTTTTTCTAATATCGTCAATGATCGCTGCCACAGTCTGAGTAACGTCCGAGTCACTTGATCTGTTCATTGTGAGAAGATTATTAAAATCATTCTCAAAATTTTGATCTACAGAATTAATTATTTTTGTCATTCTCTATTTTTTCAATATTCCAGGGTTCACCCTGATCTTCTAACTTGCATCTTATTATTTCAGTTTCGAGCTTTATAATTGCATCATTTTTGAAAAGCAATTCAATTTCTATATTTTTAGAATTGTTAGGATAATAATTAAAAGTTACGAGTTCTAGTGTCTTATTTTTGTTCAATTGATCTATATTTTTTGAGTAAACCGATAAAACATCTTCAAAGCTTAGTACTGCTTTTATTCTTTGATCTACTTTATTTACTATTTTTTCCTCCCACATAAATCTAGTAATCATAAGAAAAAATGACCTAATTGATGGCAAATATTTGATATCGTTTACTTCAATAAGTCCGTCTTGAAGTATGGTTGAGATAATTTTTAGCTCGTCAGTATCAATTGCATTAAGATTCATTTATCCTAATTTATTCTCCGAATATCTGCACCACAAGCTTGCAATTTTTTCTCTATTTTCTCATAACCTCGATCAAGATGATAAATTCGGTTCAATGTTGTTTCACCTTTAGCAACCAATCCAGCTAAAATTAAACTTACCGAGGCCCGTAAATCAGTTGCCATGACTTGAGCTGAAATAAACCCTTTGCATGGATTAATAACTGCTGTTTTCCCTTTGGTTTCAATATTAGCGCCCATACGGTTTAGTTCTGGAACATGCATGAATCTGTTTTCAAAAATGTTTTCAGTTATTTGTGATTTAGATTTTCCAAGAGATAATAAAACCATCATTTGTGCTTGTACATCAGTTGGGAACCCTGGATATTCCATTGTATTAATATCAATACCATCAGAGATCTCGGATTGATTAACAATAATGCTATTCTCACCCATTGAGTAATTAATAGATAGCTCATTCAATAATTCCAATACATTGCTGATATGCTCAAGGTTCAGATTTGTAATCTTGAGATCGTTACCAATTATAGTTCCTCCAATTATATATGTGATTGCTTCTATGCGATCAGGGATAATTGAGTGGACAGCACCTTGGAGCTGGTCAACGCCTTGAATGTGAACATTTCTGTTTTCTCCTAATTCGATTTTAGCACCCATTTTATTAAGACAGTCTATAAGATCCATAACCTCAGGCTCAACTGCGATATTTCTAATTTCACTTTCTCCTCGAGCAAGCGATGCAGCCATAATTATGTTTTCAGTAGCTCCTACTGATACTTTTGAAAAATTAATTTTATTTCCTTTTAAGCCATTAGGAGCGCTACATTTAATATATCCACCATCTAATTCAAATGCTGCGCCAAGTTTCGTTAATGCATCTATGTGCAAATCTACTGGTCGAGCACCTATTGCGCACCCCCCTGGAAGAGATACGCTAGCGTGCCTTTTACGTGCAAGTAATGGCCCAAGAACTAATATACTAGCCCTCATCTTTCTAACTAAATCGTACTCCGCTATTGTACTTTCAGAGTCTGAATAACGAAGTGTAAGACGATTTGTATTAACATCTTTTTTTGTAACATTGACACCAAGCGATGATAAAACTGCTGACATTGTATTTACATCAACTAAATCAGGTACGTTTTCGAGTTCTAAATTTTCATTAGTAAGAATACTTGCAGCCATTATTGGGAGAGATGCATTTTTTGATCCACTGACAGAAACAGAACCCTGCAGAAGGTTTCCTCCATTTATCAATATCTTTTGCATGAACGATTTAAAGCTTAGGTAAAGTAACCCCTGTTTGCATCATATATTTACCTTTACGATCTTTATATGAAACTTCTGGTGGCGCTTCTCCCTTATAGAATAAAAACTGGCACGCTCCCTCATTAGCATAAATTTTTGCAGGTAATGGAGTTGTGTTAGAAAATTCTAACGTTACGTGACCCTCCCACTCTGGCTCGAGAGGAGTAACATTTACGATAATGCCACATCTTGCATAAGTTGATTTTCCTAAACAAACTACAAGAACATCGCGAGGAATTCTAAAATACTCAACGGTTCTTGCTAATGCAAATGAGTTAGGTGGAATTATGCATTCTTTACCTGGCCGATCTACAAACCCTTTATCATCAAAGTTTTTTGGATCGACTAAAGCAGAATCTACATTGGTAAAAATTTTAAATTCTTCTGAAACTCTTGCATCGTATCCATATGATGAAAGACCAAATGAAATTGTGCCTTCTTTTTTTTGTCCATCAACGAACGGTTCAATCATTCCTTCTTCCAAGGCTTTTTTCTTTATCCAGTTATCCGACATGATTGTCATATTAATCTTCTTTCTTTTGCCTTCTTTGAAACTCTTTTCTTTTTCTTAAATTTTGCCTTAGTGCCTCAGCAAGCCTTTCTGTGCTGTCGAGCTTTTTATCCTTTTGCTCTTCCTTCGAGGAATTGTTTGATTTCATCTTTATTTAACCCTGCTTTTTTTAATTCTTTGATGAGCTTTTCTTCTTCTTTTTTATCCGTGTTATCAGAAAACTTAGCCTCACGTTTCTGCTGCTTGGCCATCGCTCTCTCCCCACGTTTTGATTTATAATCGTGATGAATACCCATAATTAACTCCATGAATTGCGCTACTTTATACAATATTTAATGGATTCTCTAGTAAAAACAAGGGACGCTCATTCCCAGTTATCTGCTACTCTTTTATGAATAAATCGCTTGAGAAATCTGAAAACTTTTCTGAGCCACTTTCTGTAACACGTAATGAGTGACTTGCCTCTACTCCCCAATCGCCAAATTGCATAACAGCAATCATATGAAAGGTTACATTTGGTTGTAAAATAGTTGGATCACCTTTTGATATGTTTATTGTGTGCTCACCCCAATCAGGTGGATAACCAATTCCAATGGAGTATCCAGTCCGAGATTCCTTTTTGATATCGTATTTATCTAATACTGCCCAAAATTTTTGCGCAACATCATCTGCTGTATTGCCTGGCTTTATGGCTGATATACCCTCATTTAGCGCCTCATTAGTTGCATTTATGGCGTCAATTTTTTTTTGTTCTGCTTTTCCAAGCAGAACTGTTCTTGCAAGTGGTGCATGATACCTTTTATAAACACCGGCAATTTCAATTATTGTTGCTTCGCCCTTAACAAATCTTTCCTGCGTAGCCGTTAGATGTGAGGCAGAAGTCCCAGCTCCAGTTGGAAGTAAAGTTGCTATACTTGAATATTCTCCTCCATACTCTGGAGTTCCATAAAACATTGCTTTTTGTATCTCTCCAACTGCATCACATTGTCTAACACCTGGATTGATAACATCAATTGCAGTTTGCATTGATTTATCAGTAATTAAAGCGGCGTTTTTCATTAGATCAATTTCTGCATCTGATTTCACAAATCGTACCCAATTCACAAGGCGCTCACAATCTTTCAACGTGGCATCAGGAAGCCCATCTAATAATTTTTTATAACAAAATGCCGTGAAATAATGACTGTCCATTTCAAGTCCAATTGAAAGTTTGTCCCAATTTTTATTTTTAATTATTTCAATCAAATAATCATAAGGATGATTTGGCCATGTATGTATATATTTTTCAGCGTAAACAATTATATTTTCTTGTGACCAGCAGTTTTGAAGGAATGCCCCTCCAGCATCTTGATCACGTACGAAAAGTAAAGGTTCTTCTGAGTCTATATGTATAATTACACATTGAGCATAATAAAAAGACCATGCATCATAACCGGTAAGGTAATTTATGTTTGCTGTATCTTGAGAGATTAATAAATCAATACCCTTTTCTTGCATTGATTTTTTTACTTTATTTAGTCTTTCAATATACTCACTTTTAGAAAATATCATTAATCATTAAGTCTTTCTTCAACAAGTTTAGACCAAAATGATGAACCAATGACAAGAAGCTTGTCGTTAAAATCATAATTTGAAGAATGTAAAGATTGTCCATGAGTTCCTTCTGTTCCATTTCCAATTAAAATATAGCATCCAGGCTTAACCATTAGCATCTGGGCAAAATCCTCAGAAAATAATTTTGGATCACAATTTCCATCTACTTTATCCTCTCCAAATAGGTCAGCTGCAACCTTACTTGCAAAAGCTGCTTGATCTTTAGAATTAATTGTCATGTTTGTTCTTGTGAGGTAGTCAAAATCATAATCAATACCGTGTGCTTTCGCCGTTCCATCTACAATATCTTTCATGCTGCGTTCAATAATTTGATTGGCTTCTGGTGACAACGCACGTGCATCACCTGAAATGATAGAATGACCGGGTAGTATATTTTCATTGCCATCAGATTCAAATTTTGTGACTGAAACAACACCATTCATAGCTGGATTAATTTTTCTCGAAACAATTGATTGAAGAGCTGTTATTATTTGAGTACCTACTGTAATAGTATCAACACCCATGTGTGGCAAGGCTGAATGACCTCCCTGACCTCTTAATTCAATTTTAAATAAACTTTCGCTTGCAGTGATAGTTCCTGCTCTTGTTGCAAATGTTCCAAGTTCCATACCAGGCAAATTATGAAAAGCATATACCTCATCCATTGGGAACTTATCAAACAGCCCATCATCTATCATTGCTTGAGCTCCCTGAGTTTTTTCTTCATCAGGTTGAAAAATAAAATAAACAGTTCCGTTAAAATTTTTTGTATTACTTAGATATTTAGCTGCACCTAGAGCCATTGCTGTATGACCATCGTGACCACACGCATGCATTTTACCTTCGTGATTGGACTTATACGTGCAGTCATTTTCCTCTGTTACCGGTAATGCATCCATATCTGCACGAATACCAATACTTTTATTACTGTTTCCATTTTTGAGAACAGCAACAATTCCGGTCTTACCTATGCCTTCATGTACTTCCAGTCCAAAACTCTTTAAAATATCTGCAACTTTTGATGAGGTTATATCTAAGTCAAAATTTAGCTCAGGATGCGCATGAAAATCATGACGCCACTCAAGCATTTCCTTCTCATAATTTTGTGTAACTGAATTCATGTGGAATAATTTATAGTTTTTTTCTTAGCCAGCTGTGAAACCTTTTAATTTCATACTCTTCAGGCATTAATGTTCCATTTTTTCTTGTTGGATTATGTATGCCTTTTTGATTCAGTTCGCAAGCTTCTGCATCTTGTTTCATGACTAATACAGCAAAATCAACAACATTTTTCATTGAATATTTTTTATCTTTAAGAGTTTCTTTTCTAAATACCCACTCTGCTGTAACTTCTGTAAGTTCCTCTGATAAAGGAAGAATACGAACCATTCTTATATGGTCAGTAAATATTGCTAAAAACATAGAAGGCCAAGTAGTCATGTAAATGTAACCAGGAAAATCGGTTTGATTTTCCAAGTACTCTACTCGATGACCTTGTGCGCTTCCATTCATTGACCAAGTTTCAGTACCTTTTTTCATTCCACCTTTATACTTTGGATCATCATGATGAGTAAAACGTTTCCAGTTTGGATCATCTTTAATATCTACTAACCTTCTTCCATAAATAGGGACTAGGTCAGATAGTTCAGGATGAAGGTTGGGACAATGTAAGCATTCACTATAATTTTCCCAAAATATTTTCCAATTACACTTTATTTTTTTCTTCCAGGTATGGCCAATTTGGTAGTCACTGACATTCAATTGAGAAAAAGCATCACTGTAATCTGGAAATACTTTTTTTGCATTCCATTTAGCGTTTTTATTCATGTTAATAAAAACTAACCCATTCCAAACTTTAATTTTTACTTTTGTTAGACAATTTTCATCTTTTCTAAAATTTTTAGGATCAATAATAGATGTAGTTCGTACTAAATTTCCATTACTGGCGTTATATGACCATTGATGATATGGGCAAATCAATAAATTTGATTTTAGTTTGCCACTTTTTTCTTTTTTTAAAATTGAACCTCGATGACTACATGAATTATAAAAAGCATTTATTTCTCCTTCTTTATCACGAACAATAAGTATATTAAATTTGCTAATTTCAACTGTGTGAAAAGATAAAGGTTTTGAAATAGTATCCACGTGGCAAACATATAACCACTCTTTAGACAAAACTTTTGAAATCTCTTTATCAAATTGCTTTTGATTGAAATACCAATTTAAAGGTAGAGATTTTTCAGTTTTTTTTAAAATATATCCTTCTGACATGCTTGTAAAAATTTTATACCCTTATATTGTCTATGACTAGATATTATGAGAAAAATTCATTGGATTATTCTACTCAGTACATTAGGTTTTTTGATTTTAATTGGTTCTCTTTATTTATACAACTTATACAATGTACCTGTCTTATCAAAGGAAGATATTCAAAAACTATCCGAAGAGGCAAAAGAGCAAAGAGAGAATATTACTAAGCAAACCGTTTTTGAACCATTTGAGTTTAAAAAGCCAAGTAAAAATAAAAATGTATACTTTGGTGATCTTCATGTTCACTCCAGTTTATCATTCGACTCATATATTTTTGGAAATCGTTACGGCCTAGAAGAGACTTATAATTTTGCAAAAGGTGAACCAATGCAGAATATGTTTGGCGAAACAATGCAAATTTCAAGACCACTTGACTTTGCAGCTGTTACTGATCACGCCGAAACATTTGGCCTTCAAGAAAGTTGTGCTGACCCAGAAATTACTGATGAGTCACGACTTACATGTGAAAGACTCGAGTCTCCTAGCTATCGTTTTTTTATTGGTCTGCGTGATACTTCTGTTGCGCGACCACCGGTCAGTATCATGTCCGAAGCAATAGGAGATAAGGAAAAAGAAAAGCGTTTTGTAAGATCAACATGGGATAAAATTATAAAAGCTGCAGATCTTCATTATGAGCCTGGAAAATTTACAACTTTCGTTGCATACGAATATTCACCTACATTACCTGATGGTGGATATAATCACAGGAACGTCATATTTAAAAATAATACAGTTCCAGAAAAAGCTTATTCGCTGTTTGATGCACATACTGCCATTGATTTGTGGAAAAAATTGATAGAAAACTGCAATCATCCATGTGAATTTATGACTATACCGCACAACGGTAATAGATCATGGGGATATGCGTTTGCAAATCACACCATAGACAATGATAAATATACAATTGATGATTGGAAACTCAGAAATGATAACGAACCGTTAGTTGAAATTTTTCAAGATAAAGGAAGTTCTGAGTGCAGTACATTTTTTGGAAGCACAGATGAAGAATGCGATATTGAGCAGTTTTATCCAAAGTGTAAAAAAGAAAATGATACTCTTTGTATTCAGGAAACTTCTATGGCGCGCGATGGTCTAAAAATTGGACTGACCCTCGAAGATGAAATAGGCTTTAATCCACTTGATTTTGGTATGATTGGTAGTTCTGACTCACATAATTCAAATCCTGGGGATACTGAGGAATGGGATTACAGAGGTCGCACTAGTTTTGTTGGACCATCTAAAGTGAGAGTGAAGGATGGTTTACTTTTAACTCAACTAGTAAATAATCCAGGCGGACTAGCCGCAATTTGGGCTGAGGAAAATAATAGAGATACATTGTTTGAGGCAATGCAAAAAAAAGAAGTGTATGCGACCAGTGGTACGAGAATTAAATTAAGATTTTTTCTAAATTTCAATGGTACCGAAGAATTACTAAACTCATTAGACCCAATAGCTGCGTCTTATAAAAATGGTCATCCAATGGGAAGTACAGTAATGAATGGTTCGATGCAGCAACCTAAATTTTATATCACTGCTGAGAGAGACACGTTGAGTGCACCTTTAGACAAAATTCAAATTATCAAAGGGTGGTCTGAGAATGGAAAAATAAATGAAGTTGTTTACGACGTGATTTGTAGTGATGATAGAGAAATAAATAATAGAAACAACAAATGTAAGGAAACTAAAGCAAGTGTAAATTTTGAAAATTGTTCTTTCGATGAAAACTATGGATCTGATCGATTAGAAGTAATTTGGACTGATACTGAGTATACACCTGATCAAAATACATTTTATTATGCAAGAGCAATCGAAAATCCTACATGTCGTTGGTCAACTTATGATAGTATTAGAATTGATGAAAAACCTGCTAAAAATTATCCAAAAATTACGCGTGAGATGGCATGGTCTTCACCTATTTGGATAAAAAATAAATAAGTGAATGTTACCAAAAGATCTCATCAATAAATACAGAGACTGGAAAGAAAGCTCTTTCGCGCAAGAAAAAGATCACTTTGAAAGACTTGCAAAAGAAGGTCAGTCACCTAAATACATGATCATATCGTGCGTAGACTCAAGGGTTGATCCGAATGCTATATTCAAATCAAAAGCTGGTGAAATGCTAGTTCATAGAAATATTGCTAATATAGTACCACCCTATAGTCAATTAACGGAACATAGCGGAACAATTGCAGCTATCGAATTTGGTGTAACAGCATTAAATATTAAAAATATTATTATAATTGGGCACTCAGGATGTGGAGGTATAAAGAATGGGTATCATATGTGTCATGAAAATAATTTTGATGATAACTCATCAATTTCTAATTGGCTTAAGTTACTAAAACCAGTATACGAAAACATTTCAGGCGAAGGAAACGATGAGAAAGTTAAGTACATGGAGAAAGAAAGCATTATCGTATCATTAGAGAACTTAAGTAAATATCCCTTTATAAATACTGAAGTAAAGTCAGGTGAAATTATGCTTTATGGGGTTTGGAATGATATTGGATCTGGATCTATAGAGACGTATGATTTTGAGAAAAAAAAGTTTGATTTAATTTAATCTAATTTAATTTAAGAACTTCTGAAGAATATACAGAATTTAAATACTCCGGATGATCAAGTTTCATTAATATTGAAGGACCATTTAGAGCAGAATCAGGTGTGCGATGAAGTATACCATTACTACCACCGGTAAATATTGCAATGTTCCATTTATCAATGAAATGTAATTTACTTTTATCTCTAACGATCTTTTCATTTGGTTCACCTGCCTCATAGGCTAGACGGTCAGCATCCTGATTTTGTATCCATTCTGTACCTTGTCCAGCATAAGTGACCAAAAGACGTCTTGGTACGTTATCAACATGATAACGTCTACACTCTCGTTTTGTCCCAAGCCAAAAGCAAAGTGTATCAGTTTTTTCAATCAGTAAGAATGTTCTGCAAACGGTTTCCATATCTGCAAGCCAATAATTATAAAACTCAGTTGAACTTAACTGGTTAGGAATTATTTCCTGGACCAAATTTTTTAAATCTTCTTTCAAATTAATTGAACTAAGAGTGCCCTCAATTCCAAAGTCATTTTTCATTAATTTTTGAAAGAAAGAACCTGCACCCTCAGGTTGTTCACGCTCCAATATACCTAATTTATAGTCAGTATCCTTGAATTCTTTTAAAGATTCTAGATTGTCAGCTTTAAATAAGCTCATGAAAAATATTTTGTGGAATTAGCAATTTTCAAATGAAGATGCCATGTCACCTATTAGATCAAAATAAAGATCTTTTCCTGGCTCCAATTCAGCTCCTAATGGATCTAAAACGGCAGACTTTATACCAGTATCACTTGCAATTGTTTCTGCAATACTTGGGTTAAATTGAGGCTCTGAAAATAAACAATTAACACTCTCATGCTCAATAACTTCTCTTATTTCTGCAAGTTGCTTCGCACCAGGCAACACCTCAGGATTTACAGTAAGAGCACCAATTACTTCAATACCAAATCTCTGCTCAAAATATTGATAGGCATCATGAAACACAATGTATGTTGCATCACTATTTATTTTTGATCTTGTATTGTCTATTAACTGGTCAAGGTCATTAATAGCATTCGCAGCATTGGATGAATAAATTGATTTATTGGCAGGATCAATTTCAGATAATTCTTCTGAAGCAATACTTACAATTGTTTTTGCGATTTCTGGATCTAGCCAAAAATGTATATCGTGCTCACCGTGATGGTGACCGTGATCATCATGTCCTTCGTGTTCATCATGATCGTCATGTCCGTCAGCGTGTTCTTCATGATCGTCGTGACCTTCGTGTTCATCGTGTTCATCATGTTCGTCGTGTTCGTCATGTTCGTCATGTTCGTCGTGTTCGTCGTGTTCATCGTGTTCATCGTGTTCATCGTGTTCGTCATGATCATCGTGTCCATCAGCATGATCTTCGTGTTCATCATGGTCATCGTGATCATCGTGATGATCATCAAATACATTTTTTTCTCTAAATTTTAGAAGCTCAATCTGATCAGAATCCATGAGTGTTACTCTTTTTGCATTGGCAGCAATTGAGTCAAGAGGTGTTTCCAAGAACGACTCTAAGTCTTCTCCGATCCAAAAAACGATATCTGCTTCTTGTAGCATTGTAGCGTGTGAGGGTTTCAATTGGAATGTGTGAGGAGAAGAGCTTCCGTCAACAAGCAGATCAGGACGTCCAACACCATCCATAACATAACTTACAAGTGAATGTATTGGTTTTATTGATGTTACAACTTTTGGTTCAGCCTCAGCAGAAGAAATAAAGGAGAATAAAGATAGAGATGATAGTAATAGGCCAAATTTATGTTGTAATTTCATAGTATAATTGCTTTCATTAATAATTGAGTATAGTGTTATAATATAACAAATTTTTAATAGCAAGTTTTTAATGACCAATAATCCAAACGTCCTTGTAAAAATCTCTAACGCAGGGGTTCAGAAGAGCGGCAAATGGCTTGTAAAGGATGTTAATTTAGAAATTCATAGGGGTAAAATAGTTACAATTATTGGTCCCAACGGCTCAGGAAAATCAACAACAGCAAAAATTGTCCTTGGTCTTCATAAAAAAATTGAGGGAAATGTTCAGACGTTCACTAAAAAGATCTCATATGTCCCCCAGAAAGTATCAATAGATTGGACTTTACCCATTAGGGTTTTGGATTTTATGGTTTTAACAGAAGATTTAAAACCTCAAGAGATAAATGATGCTTTGAATTTAACTGGTGTTGATCATTTAATATCGAGAAATCTCAGAGACTTATCTGGCGGTGAATTCCAAAGGGTACTACTTGCTAGAGCTATTGCAAAAAAGCCTGAACTTTTAGTTTTAGATGAACCGGTACAGGGAGTTGATTTTGCTGGTGAAGTAGCTTTGTATGGACTCATTAAGAAGATATCTGAAACATTAAATTGTGGTATTCTTCTGATTTCTCATGATTTACATGTAGTTATGTCGGCTACTGATTATGTTGTTTGCCTAAATGGTCATGTTTGCTGTTCGGGTACACCTGTAGATGTGGCACGTGATAAACACTACAAAGAATTATTTGGTGAAAAATCATCACAATTATTATCAATATACGAACATGACCACGACCATGTACACACTGCTGATGGAGACATAGTAAAAGAAAATGTTTGATGATTTCTTATTCAGAGCTTTAATAGCAGGAATTGGAATTGCTCTTGTTACTGGTCCACTAGGATGCTTTGTTGTATGGCGACGTTTATCTTTTTTTGGTGACACGTTAGCTCATTCAGCTTTGTTGGGAGTTTTGTTGTCTGTTGCATTTGATCTAAACATATCACTTACAATTTTTACTGTATCATCTCTAATTGCTCTTCTGTTATTAAGATTACAGAAAACGACTAACTTACCAAGCGATGCTCTGTTAGGTTTGTTATCTCATTCCTCATTAGCAGTGGGATTGGTAATACTGGGATTTTTATCTTTTATTCGATTCGATATTATGGGAGTTCTATTTGGAGATATACTCTCAGTAAATGTAAATGACTTGCTTGCTATTTGGATTGGTGGAGCCATTATTCTTTTAGTTTTATGGTTTATTTGGAAACCGTTGTTTGCCTCAACAGTAAACTATGAGCTCGCTGAAGCCGAGGGCATGAATCCGGAGAGAGTAAATGCAATTTTCACGATTTTGCTAGCCGCACTTATTGCGATTTCAATAAAAATGGTTGGATTATTACTAATTACTGGAATGCTGATTATCCCTACAACAATGGCTCGTAATTTATCTAATAATCCAAAACAGATGGTTATTTTATCAATTATTGGCGGTCTTTTATCAGTGTTTATTGGATTATATACTTCATTTGAAATTAACACATCTTCGGGACCAACAATAGTTGTAGTTGCGCTAATTTTATTTATCTTATCATTAATAGGAATCAAAAAAAGAAACTATGGATAAGAAGAGTAAATCATTATCAAAAAATCAAAAAATTGTTTTGGACTTCATTCAGAAGAATAAAAAGCCTGTTAAAGCATATTCAATCTTATCTAATGTTCAAAAAAAAGGAATTAATGCACCTCCCCAAGTTTACAGAGCATTAGACAAATTAATTGAAATTGGAAAAATTCATCGAGTTGAGAGTCAAAATTCATTTGTTGCTTGTAAAATTTCAAACTGTGACACACCCCATAAAACTGTTTTTTCTATTTGTAATTCTTGTGAAATTGTCTCTGAAATCAATGATCCAAAACTATTTAAAAATTTAAAAGATTTTAGAGATAAAGATGGAACAGTATTTGATGGATATAATTTAGAGTTTTTTGGAACTGTATTTACTGTTCACTATTAATGTCTGCGATGATATCAGTTGTAGCCGCAGAAGAAACAAGGCAAGTTGACAAACATGAACATGGAGTTGGTGAGTTAAATATTGCTGTAGAGGGCAATGCAATGAATCTGGAATTTATGATACCTGGCGCAGATATTGTTGGGTTCGAGTATGAAGCAAAAAGTGATAGTGATATAGCATTGGTAAATACAGCTCTTTCTAAGTTTCAAGATTTTGAAAACATCTTTACTTTATCTAGCAGTGGAAATTGTAATTTAGTCGATGCTGAAATTAAAATAAATCAGGGAGATGAGCATGAGGATGAGCATGAGGATGAAGATGAGCATGATCACGAGGATGAGCATGATCACGAGGATGAGCATGATCATGAAGATGAGCATGATCATGATGAACATGAGGAAGAAGCTCATAATGAGTTTGTTGCTCACTATTCATTTACATGCGGTAATGTAAAAGAAATTGACAGAATAGACTTTCCATATTTTACTACTTTTCCTAACTCTGGAGAGCTTGAAATACAATTTGTATCTGAAGTTGGATCCACGAGTTTTGAAGTGGAAGGAGATAAGCCTTTCATAGACTTAAAAGGAAAAATCTAATTGGATGAAAATATTATTAAAATTGATTCTGTAAGATTTCATTGGTCAAAAAAAAGTAGCTTTAAAATATTTGTCCCCAATTTCGAGATCAATAAAGGTGAAAAGGTTCTTTTGTTGGGAGAGAGTGGCTCAGGCAAGACAACTCTTCTTTCATTAATTTGTGGGTTTTTAAACCCTTTATCTGGAAGCATATCAATTAATGGAAGTACGATAAATAAGCTTTCTTCTAAAACTAAAGATGAACATCGAGCAGATAATATAGGTATTATTTTTCAGCAATTTAATCTGCTCCCGTATGCAAATGTTATAGATAATATTGTTCTGCCTCTTTATTTCTCAAAAGTAAGATCTGCTAATGTAACTAATCAAAGAGAATCGGCCTTAAATCTTTGCAAACAATTGAGATTACCTGATGATATTGATCAATATAAAGCAAGTAGTCTTAGTGTTGGGCAGCAACAAAGAGTAGCCGTGGCAAGGGCATTGATAGGCAATCCTTCCTTAGTTATTGCAGATGAACCCACATCTTCACTAGATACAGATGCACAACAAATTTTTTTAGACCTCATGTTTGAACAGATTTCGAATAACAAATCAACTTTACTTATGGTATCTCATGATAGATCGCTTGCTGAACGATTTGATCGATTAATAGATATCAATGAAGTGTTAACCCGAGAAGATTAGATATGTTGTTAAAACTTTCATTGAGCTCTCTCTACGCAAGATTAGTAACTGTAGGCATGACTGTTATTGCAATTTCTTTTTCTCTAATGCTTTACATGAGTGTAGAAAAATTAAGAACATCTGCTTACACAAGTTTTACAGATACAATTTCTCAAACAGACTTAATTATTGGTGCAAGAGCAAGCTCAGTTCAATTGATGCTCTACTCTGTATTTAGGATTGGCAATGCTACCAATAACATCACCTGGGAAAGCTACTTGGATGTTGTGAATAAAGAAGAAGTTGATTGGGCAGTGCCAATTTCACTTGGTGACAGCCATAAAGGTTTTCGGGTTATGGGAACAAATAAAGATTTCTTTGCTCGTTATAAGTATAGAGGTGGTCAATCAATTAATATTGATAAAGGATACTTATTTGAAGATCTTTATGACGTAGTGTTGGGTGCTGGAGTTGCTGAAAAACTAGGATATGACATAGACACGCCGCTAATCGTAGCGCATGGCCTTCAATCATTTTCAGAGCATGACGATCAACCATTCAGAGTTTCTGGAATATTAGAAAAAACGGGTACGCCAGTGGGTACGCCAGTAGACAATACTGTGATTGTGAGTTTGGCCGCAATTGAAGCAATACATGTTGATTGGTCTACTGGAGCAAAAATTCCTGGGCAAGAAACGCCCATTGAAGAAATCCGAAAAATGGATCTTACTCCTAAAAATATTACCGCCGCTCTCATTGGAGTGAAATCAAAATTAACAATCTTTAATCTTCAACGATGGATTAATGAGTATCCTGAGGAAGCAATGACGGCGATTCTACCTGGTGCAGCGCTACAGGAACTCTGGCGTGTTGTTAGTGTGGTTGAAAATTTATTATTGGGCATATCAATTGTTGTCATATTTACAACACTGATTGGCATGACAGCTATTATGTTTTCAAGTTTAAGTGAAAGAAGACGAGAAATGGCAATTTGGAGGGCCATGGGAGCATCACCTAGAACTGTTGTTGGGCTCTTGATGCTTGAGGCAATTTTTATTTCAGTGCTTAGTATATTGTTAAGTGTTATTTTATTATTCTTCTCATTATCTATCTTACAACCTTGGATCGATTATAATTATGGTATCTTGGTGAATGTTGAAATGTTATCTTTACGAGATATGTATGTTTTTATGACATTTATTTTTCTCGTATTGGCCTTTGCGCGGATCACGCTTCGGCAAAGAAACCGCCCCCCTCTCCGACATCAGTTCAACCCCCTCAGCACATGCATGGGTGGAGAATCAAGCAAGCTGCGACTGCCGATAAGGCCCACCACAGTAATGATCAGTGCACCGCTTAACGGCCCTAGCAACCAAATCCACGGATGGATCTGTGCGCTCAACTCAAAGACTTGGGTTTGTAGCGCAGCCACCGTGAGTTCGGCACCCAGCACCGCAACCAAACCGGCGAAGAAGCCGAGAATTAAAAACTCTCCAGTCAACGAACCTGCAATCAAGCGGCGCGTACCACCCAGAGCGCGCACCAACGCCAGTTCCGACATGCGCGCATCACGGCTCGATTGAATGCTCGCGATAAGCACCAAGCATCCACTGAACAATACCAACACCAGCACCAGTTCTACCGCCTGAGTGACCTGATCAACAATGGTTTGCACTTGCTCGATGACCGCATCAATTTCGATCACGGTAATTGTGGGGTAGGTGCTTAAC
>LULE01000649.1_pt1 | contig 34044 bp, 36 predicted proteins | sample 728231 | NCBI WGS metagenome assembly LULE01 (sample SAMN03860297, study PRJNA289734) | marine metagenome | biome: seawater column; feature: ocean; material: water; isolation source: Red Sea water column Station 192 - depth 10m | place: Saudi Arabia: Red Sea | collected 2011-10-15 | depth 10 m | reverse complement strand
ACTAGCATTCCCGATATATCCGGGCTCGCTTCTCAAGACTCTATACCCTCCTCACTTCTCCCTGGACACAACAGTCTCGTCTTAAATATGGATACGGGCCAGATAGTAGAACATTGGGTCGAAATCTCGGCCCGGACCCAGGAAGGCGAGCAAACCCTAGTCCATGTCCGAACCATACGAGGACTCGATCACAACACTCAGTACGCAGTTGCATTCAGGTCACTGACAGACGGAAGCGGAGATACAATCTCACCCTTCCCGGGGTTCAAAGCATTAAGGGATGGATTAGTAACTAACAACCAACAGATAGAGTCTCTCAGATCCAGCTACGAATCTATGTTCTCCTCTCTTTCTGAGATTGGCTATGAAAGGCAGAATCTTACAAGTGCATGGTGGTTTCACACTGCATCCAGCCAGTCAATCATGGGGGATATAATCTCGATGAGAAATAATGCAACCCAACTTCTAGGCGATGATGGGATAGGGTGCAATATTACGGCGGTGAATGAGAATTATGCCGAAGACAACACAACTCTCAGGAGAATAAGTGGCACCATTACAACTCCTCATTATCTTGAATCCACATATCCCCCAACACCCATGACCCGTTCAGAGGACGGAACTCCCAGATTCAACTTTCTGACAGAGGTTGTGTTCACAATTACGATCCCCAAGTCCGCTGCAGACGATTCACAACCTGCACCTCTCGTGGTCCTTGGGCATGGCTTCATGGGAGATGGAGAGGGCATGGTCACTGAAGCCAGAGGCTGGGCTAATGAATATGGATTTGCCACCATAGGAACTGATTTTAAGGGTTGGAGCTCTGATGGAGATTTTGGTGCTTATACCTTCGCATTCCTAAATCCGAACTATCTACAACACCAGTCTGAGAGACTCCAGCAATCTTTGATCAATCATCTTGCAATGATTATTACAATCAAAGGGGTTTGCTCTGACCTCCCTGAATTTTACCACAACGGGGTGAACTTGGTGGACACTACCGATATCGATTACATGGGAGTATCACTTGGGGGAATAAGGGGCCCATCAATGCTGTCTCTAATTCAAGAAATTGACCGAGGAGTTCTTTGGGTGGGAGGCTCATCTTTCAGCTTCATTGCTGAGAGATCCACACAATATACCCAATTTGAGGAGCTTTTCTCATCTTCTCTTGCTTACGAATCTACAATGGACAGATCGATAATTATTGCACTTATGCAATCTATGTGGGATACTACTGAGCCTGAAACATACCTTCCTTTTGTTGACGGGGGGATGGATGGGGAACTACATCCCTACGAGATACTCTATGTGGTTTCAATCAATGACGCGCAGGTCACGACACTCTCTGCGGATCGAGCCTCCAGGACTTCTGGAATCCCCGTTCTATCAAACTCCACATATCACCCGTACGGTGTCGAAGTTGCCGATGCTCCGATTTCAGGTTCTGGTATTGTTTACTTCGATGGAGGATTCCCTGCAGTGCCATCAGGAAACATACAGGGGCCTATGGAGTATCATTCCCTAGCCCATAATCAGGTGCTGTTTTACGATCCTGCCATGGAAGTGGCCAATGACTTTCTATTGAGTGGGGAGATAACTGACACTTGTTCGGGTGAGTGTTACTTCGAAGGGACTTGGTAGCCTCTGGGGGGTCAAATTCTTTCTTCCCTGTTTCCAGATGTCCAGTCGTAAATCCCCTTTCCTGTCTTTTTACCCAAATTTCCGGATTCCACCAGTTTCTTTAGTAGTGGGTGCGGTTTGTAGGAATCGTCCTCAAAGGCCTCCGCCAAACTATTCAGAATATCCATCCTAACATCGAGACCCACTAGATCGGATAACTCCAAAGGTCCCATAGGATGAAGATAACCTAATTTCATCGCAGTGTCAATATCACCTGCTGATGCAACTCCTTCTGCCAGCATTCTGATTGCCTCATTACCCAATACTACTCCCAATCTACTGGTAGCAAATCCTGGAACGTCATTTACTAGTATCGTGGTCTTGCCCATAGACTCCCCTACTTTTTTAGAAATCGCAATCGTTTCCTCTGATGTTTCTCCGTGCTTCACTATCTCGAGTAATGGCATCAGCGGGACTGGATTGAAGAAGTGCAAACCGACAAACCTCCAGGAAGTTTGGATTTCAGTGGCAATCTCCGTAATGGAAAGCCCCGAGGTGTTTGTTGCTAGGACTGCTTCCTTGGGTGCCAAACCCTCGAGTTTCCGGAAGACCGACTTCTTCAAGTCAATCTTCTCGGGGACTGCTTCTATAATCAGGTCCATACCTCTGGAAGCCTCACTTATGTCGGAGGTAGTACACAGGTTAGCCTTCCATGATGAAACCTCAACCTCTCCCGTCTTACCTTTCTCTATACCCTTCTGCCAGAAATTCAGTATACTCTCCTCGCCCTTCTTCAGAGATTTAGGAAACGCGTCGTAGAGTACAGTTTCCCATCCGGTCTGAGCGCAAACCTGGGCTATCCCAGATCCCATAGCGCCAGCGCCGATGATGCCCACTTTCCGAATTACCACGAGATGCGGAGAGCACCTCTCCCCATAAGCCGTACTAACCCTCACGCCCGTATGCCGCGAGTGCTGACTGGAACAGTCTTTGTCGCGGTACGTCATGCTCTAGGAAGCATGTGAATGGCGCCACGTCTTTCAAAAGCTCAATCGATGAAATGTATGCGCCATAGATGAATGGGTCCGCACTCTCTGTGGAAGGAATCTGGATACCTAGCTTTGACAGGCCTTTCCTGGTATCTTCGTCCCATATCGAGTAGGTGTGGTGAGTGAAGTGAAGATAAGCGGAGAGCCTCCTAACATCGGATCTCGCCTTGTCGGTCAAACTCTCGATAAGAAGGGTGTCTGGATACTTGATTGCGTACAGGGATAGCAGCACTTCTCGCTGTGTTTCCTCTTTCCATTCTCTCTTTCCGAGGCCCATCCAATCGTCAATCATATCTAGCATCTCGGGAGTGTAAGGTCTGCGGACTTTGTATAGCAACTCCTCGTATGAAGAAGCATCCTGGTCATCGGAGTGATGATGGTCGTGGAAGAGATCAGTCAGTCTCTCAAAGAACGGTCGACATGCCTCTTTGTCAAATGAGGATAGCGCAACATGCTGCATTATGGTCACCTCGTCTATTTACCCTTCCATTCTCTGTACTGTATCCAGTCTTCCTTCATATACACGTTAACCAGGGTATCCTCGTCCTCATCGGTAGGAAGTACGGAATCCAAATAGGCCCGATATTCTTCTTCCGACCCTTCGAAGGATTCACCTTCTACAGTGTAATTCTTCCCTGCATACTTGCCTATGCCCCTCTTGAACTTATCAGAGGGGATGTACAACTCGGGCTCTCCTTCCTTGCGGGCCTTACTGATCCTGCCCATCTCTGCCCTGAGCTCCTGAAAGTAGAGGTCTCTGCTGGCCTCATTCAGGTGCTCTCTGTCTGCTTCCGTGTCAGCCTCTCTCTCGTCGTACCTACCTTTAATTCCGTAGACGTATGCCCACTCCGCGCTGCTGGAGTCATCTGTTCCGAAAAGGTCCAATCCGGTGCTAACCCACTTGTTGATGTATTTCTGAATGAGTGAGCAAGGGATCACTCCCTGCTTGACTACCCTACGAAGCCCGTTCGCTCCGGTTCCAAGGTGGAATGACTCTTCCTTCAGCATTGGTCCCATACTCGCAGCTAGTGGCTTGAAAGAGGAGGTGCTCAGCATCTTCAACTGGTACTTCCCGTCCCGGTCGATGAAGTGGGTGAACATGAAGAAGTCCAGCCAGTGGTCTATTGGCTCGTTGAAGGATCCAAGTATCCGAGTTCCCTCCTGAGCGTTCCTCTCGAGAAGCTTGGCGGCTTCCCTTACTCCTTGTTCGCCGAAGAACGTGCATAGCAGGTAGGCCATCTGCCAACCGTGCCTCTGTTCCTCGCACATTATTCTCAAGGCCGATTTTTTGTCATACTCGGTCGGCGCTGTTTCTAGGAGATGGTTCTGCTGTTCGACGCTGGCGAACTCGGTGTCTCCTTGGACGCTGACCATAGTCAGAATCGCGTCAGTGATGTTCTGTTGCGGAATTTGCATCCTCCTCTCCCACTTGGGCATGCCCTCGAAGTCACCAAACTCTATTTCTGCTCCTGCTGTATCCCAATCGAATTTGATATCGAAGCTGTAATCGCCCAACCATGAGGGATCGAACCCGATTCTAGTCTGCCAGTCATTGAACATTTCAATCCAAGACTCAAAGTTCGTCGGATAATTTTGAACTATGTCAGTATCTGTCATGCTTTGCCCCAACATTAAGGGGTATTTCAGAGGTTGCTTTTCTTATCTACAAATGGACAGCCTACTTTCCTTCAAACCTAGGTGTTTTCCTGTCAACGTATGCCTTGATACCTTCCTTTGCGTCTTCCGATTGGAATAGATCAGATTGCAATTCTCTTTCAAGAGCAAGATGGTACTCAAGCGGTATCTCCATGCCACTTTGCACGCTTCTCTTGATGTTCCCTATTGCCTTTGAAGCTGCGAATGGTAGCGAGAACCTTCCAGCGTAGTCAAGAACGTCCTGCCTAAACTCATCTAGGCTCAGTGAGTCATAGATGTCATGCACTAGATCCATTTCCCTGGATTCCTCGAAAGAGAACTTCCTTCCTGTAACCATTATCTCCATTGCTTTGGCTTTTCCGACCAGTCTAGACAGTCTAGCCGTTCCACCGGTACCTGCCAATACTCCGAGAGCGACCTCAGGCAGTCCTACCTGGTAATTGCCCTTTCTGGCTATCCGAATGTCAGCGGCCATTGCAATTTCCAGTCCGCCCCCAACCGTATGTCCGTTAAGTGCGGCTATGACCAACTTGGGAGTCTGCTCCAAACGTGACAGAGTTTCGTTGGCGTGCAGGCAAAAGAAGTACTTGTATCTCGGAGACAGAGTGTTCAGATACTTTATGCTGGCACCTGCAGAGAAGAATTTTTCACCGTGTCCAGTTATCAGGATTACCGACACGTCATCATTGAATCTTGCTTCAAGTATGGCATCGTCAATGTCGTGCCACATCTCCCTTGTGTAGGTGTTCACCGGTGTCTTATCCCCCTCGAGTGGATCTCCGGCGGAATCGGAAATGAGCTCAATAATCGCGACTCCGTTTTTTGTCTCTCCGTAGTTAACGAGACGATTCTTCATGGGTTTAAGTTCTGGCCAAGACGTCATGCTCTCACGACTTAGTCCAGCCATATCAATCAAACGGAGGCAATACTAGGCTATTCATCCGTCTCTTTGAACGATACAGCCCCTCCCTTGCTTCTTGTGGATTTCCATTGCTCACGAACTCTTTCAGCCTCAATGCTAGGATCCCATGAATCTCTCTTTAGCGACTTTCTGAAGGGCATCCTGTGGACAACTCTACCGTCTGAAAGATCCTTCCTTCTCAGCATTCCAATCTTGACAATCGGCCACAATGCCCTTCGGAATAGCCCGGGTTTATACAGCCAACGCATGAAGTTCAATCCGTCTCCGTTCCTCTTCTGATCTCTCATCCATTGATTTGCTACCATCTTGAATCCTCTATCACCAACCCTGTTCATTAGGAAACGATTTATCGCGCTGGCTTTTACGAGAGGAACAAGCCTCCTCCTTACTTCTTTTTCATAGTCGAATTCCCCTAGTAAAGACTTAGCCGCCAGCACTCCACTGGTTATAGCGTATCTCATGCCAAAACCCCACATGAAGTCCTGTAGGCCCCCAGCTTCGCCAACGTACAGCCTTTCCTCATGGACGTACTTGGTAGGTATTCCGAAGTCCCCCTTCCCACCGACCCTCTTTATGGGCTCCCTATCCAAGTCGTAATTTCGTTCATACCACGCTATTGTTTCATCCAGGTATCTCCCACTATTCCTTTGTTTACGCCAAAGACAAGTGCAAATAAGCCCGATTCCGTCAATTATTATCAGGTAAGAGTATGCACCAGGAGCCAACTTGTCATTCAATTGGAAAGCCACTAGGTTTCGGTGGCTCGTATGGAATATCTCGCCGTATGCGACGGCACTCGACTCTCTAGGTCCTGCGGCAACTATGTCGCACTCCTCAGGAGATTTCTTCACTCCGTAGTGTATCTTCACTCCAGACTCTAAGGCCATCCTCTTGAACGCCTGATCAATTGTATGCTCCGCAGTGCCTCTCTCAACCACCCTGAAAGCCACGCCTTCCGTTTTTGGATTGGTCACAACATCATCTGGGTGGATTAAATCAATAATTCCAAATGAATCAGACTTGAACTCTGTCGCGTCGAACGCTCGTCCAATTCTCGATGCCCTGGAAGTCCCCATCGAACCTTGCTCCGCTATCAGACCGGATTTCATGAACGTGAACATCCTTCCCGGCTTTTGCCAATATCGTTGCAGATGAGAGACCTGAGAGACCTGCTCCAAGGATGTGCACTTCGGCGCTCACGGTTTCGCGACCTCCTATGTTCGCTTGAACGGTTGGGTCACCCGTCGGTTTCAAGGCATAAATCCCATGGGGGGGCGTGGCAGTCCATATCGAGGTTGAGAGTAAAACTCTGGATATCTCCAGACTTCGTGGCATTATCGACTCCAAGGGATGTGGTAGCGTAGTCAGTTTTGTTGGATTAACTAGGGACATTGAGGATGGAGTCCCAGTTAAGGGACTAGAGTTCGATGCTTGGGAGAATGAACTTCCGAAGGTTCTTCAGAGTATAGCAGAAGAGGCAATTTCCACATTCGGGGTAAGCTCCATTGTTATGTCACATAGAACTGGATTCGTTGAACCCGGCGAAGAGATAGTTTGCATCCATGTAGGCTCAGCCCACAGGGCCGAGGGCTTTACCGCATGTTCTTGGCTCATTTCTGAGCTGAAGAGGCAGGCTCCTCTCTGGAAAAAGGAGTTGAGGGAGGACGGAGAATTCTGGAAGGCAGGTCTTGGATAGGGCCGCTTGAATCTACCACTCTAGTCCGTGCGTCTGAATAGGGTGGACCTATTCCGGCGAGGCGGTGAGGTGATGGGCGACAGTTGGTCTGGAATAGTTGACGTGGGTTCGAAACCAATTGTGCGGAGGGAGGCCATTGCTACTGGCATGATTCTGCTGAAGTCAGAATCTATTGACGCAGTGGCCAATGGGTCTTCTCCGAAGGGAGATGTCCGCGAAGCCTCAACTATTTCCGCAATTCAGGCAGTCAAAGAGACCTCTCGCACCCTTCCTCACTGTCATCCTATACCCATCGAGGGGTGCCATGTGGAGTGGGTGTTAGAAGAAACAGGACTGAGGTGTAATGTTACAGTAAGGACCCATTGGACAACTGGGGTTGAGATGGAAGCTCTCTGTGGAGTAAGCGCCGGGTTGCTTTGCGCTTGGGACATGTTGAAGCCGATAGAGAAGGATAAGGAAGGGCAATATCCCCGAGTAAGAATTGAGGATATCCGGGTCCTAAGAAAGAAGAAGGAACATCCGCAGGATTGAATTCTATGACCCTTTCACAGGGGCATGCCTACGGCTGACCTAATTCCAGATTTTCTCAAGGCCACAGAGGCTGCAGCTATCGCTGCTTCAAGTTGGAGGGGGCTAGGAGATGGAAAGGGGGCCGACGGAGCCGCTGTCGAAGCAATGCGTGCAATCTTCGACGCTGTTCCTTTCGATGGCAGAGTTGCCATTGGTGAGGGCGAGAGGGACGACGCTCCAATGCTGTGGATTGGAGAGCCTCTCGGATCTAAGCAAGGAGATCCAAATTATCCATCGATAGACATCGCTGTTGATCCTCTTGAATGTACCAATCACGTAGCAAATGATCTCCCAAATGCAATGGCAGTACTGGCCGCAGCCCCAAGGGGGACCCTATTGCATGCTCCGGATTGCTACATGGACAAGATAGCAGGGCCTTCAGAGATATTCGACGCTGTTAGCTTGGAGGCAGATGTCGATTACAACATCGAGGGAGCCTCAGATGCATTGGGTAAGAGCCCATCCGAAATGCAAGTAGTGGTGATGGATAGGCCCAGGCATAAAGACTTGATTAGAAATCTGAAGGATATGGGAATTTCTCCGGTGCTGATTGGTGATGGGGACATAGCTGCAGCACTGAACGCTGCTGATCCTGATTCAGAGATTGATATGTTGATGGGGATAGGGGCAGCCCCGGAGGGAGTGATTACAGCAACGGCTCTAAGAGGTCTCGATGCTCCATTTGAGGGAAGACTTGTGTTCAAAAACGAAGGACACCGGGAGAGAGCAGAGGAAATGATCGAAGGAGATGTAGAGAGAATCTGGTCACGGGACGAACTCTGTTCGACGGAAGACTCGATTTTCATTGGTACAGGTGTTTGTGACGGCAGAACAAAAGGGGTTGAAGACCTTGGACAAGGGTCCTATACTGTTCATTCCGAGATTATAGATGTCAAATCAAAAGAACACTACTTCGTTTCAACTACAATTTAGAGGGGGAAAACACTGACGATGGTTTCTTTTCTTACTGCCCCCTCCATTACTCCGAGGAAAGAAGATGGATAGGGAATTGTTGGAAAAAAATGCAAGATTTTTGGTCTCCCCAGGAAGAGGCATACTTGCTGCAGATGAGAGCAACGGGACGATGTCCAATCGCTTGGAAGCAGTAGGTGTAAAAGCATCATCTGATACCAGAAGGGAATACCGTGTCAATCTCTTCTCCACGGAGGGTTATGAATCTGCAATTAGTGGTGTTATACTATTTGATGAAACAATCCGTCAGACAATGAAAGATGGGACTCCAATACCCTCCGAACTTTCCAATAGAGGAATCCTCCCAGGAATAAAGGTCGACACAGGAGCGAAGGAACTGGCCAATCATGAGGGTGAGAAAATCACAGAGGGACTAGATGGACTTCGAGAAAGATGTTCTGAGTATTTCGCAATGGGTGCCAGATTTGCTAAATGGCGTGCGGTAATTAAGATCGATGCAGGACTTCCGACCAAGGCGTGCATTAGTGCTAATGCACATGCCTTGGCAAGGTACTCAGCAATCTGCCAGGAGCAAGGGCTAGTTCCTATAATCGAACCAGAGGTTCTGATGGACGGGGACCATGATGCTAACAGATGCTACGAGGTAACGGCAGAAATTTTGGATGCCACATTCTCTGAGTGTGAAAGCCAAGGTGTACATATTCCTGGAGCTTTGCTAAAACCAAATATGATAATTCAAGGCAATGATTGTGAGAACCAGACTTCTAGAGAGGAGGTTGCAAATCTCACTGTCGAATGTCTAACTAATCATGTTCCTCACAATCTCCCTGGGATAGTATTCTTATCTGGGGGACAATCTGACGAAGATGCCACAGCACACCTCAATTTGATGAATAAGATGACTTCCGAGCATCCTTGGGAGCTATCATACTCCTATGGTAGGGCATTACAAGCCGACGCCCTTCAAAAGTGGGCGGAGGCTACCGGTGAATCTGATATATCTAGCCAAAAAGCATTTTCGCATAGGGCGAAAATGAATAGCTTGGCAAGGTTTGGAGACTGGAGTCAGGACCTAGAGTCGTGATTACGCCTTGTCTTCCAAAGCGCCTGGGCGAACCTGCCAGACGCAGATTTCGTACCTGCCAGAAAGTGCCCCACCTCTTTTGGTCGTAGCCACCTTCAGTATGTCTTTGTCCTTCGAAAGAACATTCCCTAGCTGTTGCGGAGTAGTTCCATGCCTCATAGTTGAGTTAACATGTTCTAGTATTTCGGTGGTGTTCGCCTCTCCTCTTTCGTCTAGGAATTTCTTGATCTTCTGCCTCAGTCTTGTGGTCCTCATATTCTCACTCTTCTTGTTCCCGGGACCCCCACAACGTCCGCTTTTCTCAGGATAGCGGATGGTAATATAATGCTTCTGTATGTTTTTTCTCTACTTGGTTACAAATAATGACAGTTTTTTTGCATTTTCTGTATGTTTTTTCCACTGCACATCTCAATAACTGATATTTCCACTGGAAAGGTATAACTAAATGTAACAAAAACAAATATTTTATTACTATCTTTCGTAGAGTATCCTCCTGTAGGTGTTTTTTCGTGTCAGATGCTTCCCGATTCGTCCATGATGAGCCGAAGAAAATCAGAAGTAAGCACCGTCGCAGGATTCTCTCCCTGCTCTCGGATGGTGAAGCCACAGTCTCTCTTTTATCTTCAGAGTCAGGACTCAGAATGCCTCACGTGTCTGCTGAGATCAGTCGTATGAGGGCCGAGGGGCTGGCTACAAGTGACCTTCCCCCTGGTTCTAGGGGTGCAAGAATCAGACTCACTGAGGATGGTTGGAGCGCTCTAGAGGATGACGAGTGGTCGAAAGTAATTGAGTTGAAGGCACCATCCTCAAACTCAGATTTCTGCTGTGTATTATCCCGGGACGAAGAAAATCTAACCTTGTGTTTTTTGAGCGTTCCAAGAGAACCCTTGGTGCAGATTCCAAACCGAATCGCGACCCTAATCCCAGAGACTACTACGTCCACAAGAAACACAGGGGTCTCTTGGAGTTGGGCAGTTCTTTCTGAGGCTAACCCTCGTTGGTTCGACAGAGAGAAAATGATAATCCTAGATTCACCTCCGGAGTTTGCCGATCCAGGAAGTATAGAGTCATATTCAGAAAAACCACAAATCTTCGGAGTTATCAGGGCCAAGCTCGTGCGCCAATCTTCTAACTCAATAATTTCACCGGGTGAATGGTTTTCTCAACCAAACCAGATTTACACTGCTCCATTGGACGAGGCTACTCATCACAGAGGAGATTGGACTCTTGGCTCACCCCATAGCAAATCGCCGGATGTTAGACCGACTCAACCAATTGTTGCTACCATCAAAGAAAGACTTCCACTTTCTGTTCTACTCAGGTCAGCCAGGTCAAACTCGCTGGTAATTGCAGATCTTAGAGGATTGGGAATGGAAGGCGAAGAATACCCCATCGGGGCACTTAGATATTGGATTAAAAAAGCCCATCCTAGGCTTTCAGAGGCTGAAAGGAGAAGGAGATTAAACTCGTTGATCGATAGGATTTCATCCTCTAGAAGAATAAAGGTTCCAGAGTCTACGATTAGAAAATTTAGGAAGGACTGGGCGGGAAGAAAATTCTCAAACGATGAATCGGCAATCAGATCAATCGAGTTGAGGGGTCTGAGTAAAAACGCAACAGAGTCCATAATCAGGTGGTCCATGGATAATGATTCAACTCCATTAGTGATAGAGATCAGGCATAATTTGCCAAGTGAATTAATGTCTAGAATTGCATCTAAGCAGAATCTTAGACTAGTAATCTTCGACCACCTACCAGATCAATTCTTTTCATTCACTGTGCTCGAAGTTGATAGGATTCGAACGCTTCCTTGGTTGAGTTATCGTACTAGTAAGGGAGAGAGGATACCAGTAAGGATGGTAGAAAGAGGAAAAATCACAGACTACCCAGCAGAACCAGAGAACACAACAATTTCTCCATGGCAAATCTTGAAACTCCCTTCTGAGGATGATGAGTACAAACAAGAAATTGCAAGAAATTCAGCTTCAATAATTAGCTCTGCCGTCTCACAATTTCCCGATGGCGATGAGGAGTGGGCGAATCAAATGGAGGCAATGTATCCACTCGCGTCCTGGATAGCATCTCCAAGGACAACTAGGTGGCAAAGATGGCAGAGAGTTTCCACGAGGTTGGATTCAGAATGGATAGCACTACTTGATCTGGATTATGTTCCAATTGAGAAGATTTCAGAATTGGCCAATCAAGCCCCGAAATCAGTAAAGGAAATTTTCTCACGAACCTTAACTTCAAAACTTAGAGAGAATCCGGATAATCTGTTAAGATCATGGCCAGCAATAGATCCAAGTCGAGCCAATTCAGGTGCTTCTTGGCTGGCATCCCACTTTATTCAGAACTCAGCTTGGATGCCTAAAGAGACGCATCATGACATCATTGGCTGGGCCGTTGAGGCGTGGCTATCCAACCCCCCTGCTGAATCTCTTGGGGCTCTAGATGGCATTAACTGGCTCTTTACTTCTGGAAATCTAGAGAAAGCGGTTTTCAATAGTCTAATTATAAGAATTAGAGACATCGGAACCTCACTCCCTAAGGGACATCACCTCAACACTTGGTCTAGGCTTCATGACCACGCTTTAGGGAAAAGAGAGGCTAAACTGGAAGATATACAATTATTCATCACACATATCCCCAATTCATGGTGGGTACCATTTTCATCAGAATTCTTGAAAATGATACTGAATAGTGCCATTACAGACGAATTCTTCAGTGTAAATATTCCTTGGTGTTCAAATGTACTTAGGCCGAAAGGAGAGGTTTCATATTTTCCAGGCCTATCTTCTAAAATTAATCAGGGATGTGATATCGAAATTTTCCCTTTACTGCAGAACTACTTACGATCAGTTAGTTCCGAGGTAGGAGATGTCAATTCTATGAATCATCTCTGGGATTTGCTATCTGCGTTAGAATCAGTTAGAGAAGGCTCTAACCCATCTGTTGGGCTTTCTCATAAACTATCAGGCTGGCTAGCACAACCACTTGAGAAATGGCCCAACTTCACTCTGGAGATGATTATGGATGGAGACAAAGACGTTTCAGAAAGTCTAATTCTTCGGAAATCTGGATTTCACGAAGGTCTTAGAAATTTCGATAGTTCTGCTCAACCGTTGGGTTCTTGAACAAATCTGCAGGCGTGGTATTGCCCAGCCGGCAACACCGTGCGGACAAAACCCCCTCGCCGGAGGTGGAGGATGAAACACGGCACCACGGATTGGGTGACCATCCGTCGAAGACCATCGTGACTCTTCCGAGAGAATGATTGATGGCGCAAATCGGGTGGCCGGACTGCGTAGGTCCCCTGAGGACGGAATAGAATGAATCAAGGGACTACCCCGCAGTCCGACAGACGTCCTGGGGTGGGTCAGGCGCCAGAGCAAAGCAGTGAAGGTTGCCGTTACGCCCCGGGGCACACTGAAATTTCAGGTGTTTTGGGTGGAGAAAAAAAAGCACGAAATAGGATTAATTGGTGGTACTTTTGATAGATTCCATGCCGGACACATGTCCTTGATTTCTGCAGGTCTTGCAAATTGCGAGAAAATCCAAGTCTGGATAACCAATGATAATTTAGCTAGGTCGAAGGATCAGCGTATCCAGGACTGGTATGACAGGGAGTCCGATTTGATCGACGCCACATCAGAATACTCCCCTCGAATCACAACTCATCAACTCGATGACAAATTCGGACCATCCTTGCAATCTACTGAGGCATCAGCAATTATATGCACTGCTGAAACAATTCAGGGATGCTTGGAAATCAACTCTATCAGGGAAAAAAATGGATTTTCTCCTCTAGATATTATTTCCGTTGAGAGAGTCACTTCTTGGGATGGGAGGACAATTTCTAGCTCCAGAATCAGAGATGGTCACATTGACAGGGAGGGGATGCCATGGATTCCCGAAAATTTCAGAAATTCAGACCCAATTATGACTCCCGAGGTAGAGTCCCAACTCAAAGAACCATTTGGCGAACTAATCGAGGGGCCCGAGGAGGATATCACCGTGGCTGCTTTGGAAGCCATCTCTAAGATAGTGGGATCTACAAAATTCTCCGGCCCACTAATTGCCGTCGGAGACGTCACCGTCCTGGCCTTTCAGAATTCAGGAAGACCAGCAGACATAGCAATAGTCGACGGACAAACTAAGCGCGAAAAATGGGAGGGCTCGAATGAAATTGACTTCAGTTTGTATGATAATTTCCTCGAATGTATCAGCCCAGCAGGATCTTTATCCAGATCGCTCCTAAAATCATGTGAATCCTCAATCTCATCATGGATGGAAAACGAAAGCAGCAGCATAATCAGAGTAGTCGGTGAAGAGGACCTGTCTCCGCTTCTTCTACATCCGATGGCACCCATTGGTTCTGTAGTTATCTATGGTCAACCGGGAAAGGGGTTAGTCATTAGGTGGTGTGACGAAGAATCAAAGATCAGATGCAGAAATATCCTCAGAGGTTTTTCCACAGACTAGTTTTCAGCATCTCTAATCCAATGAATGCCCAAACCAACTGAAACTAGTGCGATCATGACTGAGTATACCCCTGGGTCAACCCATGTTGTTTCCCTGAGGCTCCATGCAAAGTAGTAGACAATGCCCAACAGCATCATCCAACTTGCTATGGTTCTAACAATATCTAGGTTAGGAGAAATCAGACTTTTCATTATCCGTTCATTTGGTAGTCCGGAAATCCAGCCACCAAAGCCATCCTCTCTTGAGGAGCCTATGCCCATTACTCCAATGACAATTAGTGCAGCACTGATTACAGCAAATATGAGATCATCTGGGAAGTTTAGTCCGATTTCATGAGCGGAGTTTGTAACCGGGCCATTAGTCATGAAGTCCAACCAGTTCACCTTTCTACCATCCGAATATGCTCCAGAAATTATGTTGACGAGAGTAAGAAATGCCATCCATGAGCCTAATAAAAATGAGCCGACGGACATGGTAATACTGGGACTCTTCAGGACTTCCATCCACTCTTGGTTAGCTTCTGACATCGAGCCGCCGTCCCGGAACCTCTGTTTAACCGTTGTCTGAACTATTCCTATAGATGACCTTGAAGATTATACTTGCCCATTGCGGCTTCGTTAACCAGAGTTTCACTTTCACTCATTAGGACGATTGCATCTATAGCCTTTGGAATTGCCGAATTAACTTGCTTGCTTCGCCCACCTCGGCCTTTGCTGACGTTTCTTGCCATGATAAGTCCCATTGTATCCAATTCATTAAGCAACGAGGAGACCCTTCTGGTCGTTAATGGCTCTGTACCAATCTTCGAGCACGCTTCTGCGTAGGTTCTGTACACTTCGCCCGTTGAGATGTTTCTCAGGCCGTTCTCTTCGTTTAAGCAGATTGAGAATAGTACTAACTTTTGGTGAAGTGGCAGGGTCTTGATAACAGGAGTCACCTGATCATATTCTAGTTGACTTTGGGCCAATCTAACGTGTTTTGTATCTACTCTATTCTGCGACCTCTGTTCCGCTTTCTGTACCGAGATTCTAAGCAAATCCAAAGCTCTTCTTGCATCTCCATGCTCTTGCGCAGCCAATGCCGAGCACAGTTTGATTACTCCATCGTCCAGGACACCGGCTTTGATTCCCATATCAGCCCTCTCGTTGAGAATATTCTGAATCTCAGTGGCCACGTAAGGGTGGAACACTATATCCTCTTGGCTCAGTCTTGAACTGACTCTTGGATCAAGGTGTTGAGTAAAATGTAAGTCATTGCTGATTCCGATAATTGAGCATCTCCCCCTGCTTAGCAAAGTATTGAGGCTGGTCAGCGCGTAAAGGAGATCATCTCCGCCCTTGTCTACCAGGTTATCCACCTCATCTAGCACGATGATGTGAACCCCTCCCACGCGGCTCATTCTGGAAACTACCGTATCAAGAACTCGATCTGTAGGCCAACCCGTGAATGGGACCGGAGCATCGCCTCTCTGAGCCAACTGGGTAGCTATGGTCTGTACAACTCTATATTTGGTATCTACATTCCTACAATTAATCTCGTAGGTATGTACGGATTGCCCCATTTCCAAGCCTTTCTCCCTTAATTGGCTCAGAACGTATCTGGTAACCACGGTTTTTCCTGAACCCGGTACCCCGTATAGGAGCATATTAGACGGTATGTGACCATTTAGAGCATCCACAAGATTCCTCACTAGAGAATCCATCCTGTCTGTGAAAAGACTATTTTGTCCGAGAATTTCTTCGAAAATATTTCCCTTCATTTTCTTTCACACCAAAAAACACCCCAAGAAAAGCCAACCTTCCCTCCCATAGGGAACATAGCTTATCGTGAGGTTTTCTGAGCGACTATGTTTGTGGTAATAAGAGTGACTGGATTTTCTTTATCTATGTCCAATTTTGTTAATACTACAATGTAGAAATATATTCTCTCCCCTTACCATTCCCATGTTCTTTGAAAATAGTCTCAGTATAATGATTCTGAGTAATTTTTTCTGATGTATTTTCTACACCACAATTGACTTTTACTAGATCTAAATTCTTAGTTAAGCAGTCGATTGTGAACCTTCCCAATATTGACTGATTTTGTATCAATACACAGGGTACGGATGAAAAAATATTTTTTCGATTTCCGAGTGAATATATATATTCGTTATTTTTACACTCTAATTATTTACAGTAAAATTTCCATCATCATGCACTTCGATACTAGCTCCATCGTTCAGTTGGACTATGCCTTCTGGCAACTCTGGAATATCGAAACCAAACTCACTTTCCGGAGACTTGGCATAGTTATGTGTCACTAACACCTTGGTATCGGGAAATCTCTTCCAGAATGCGATTACATCCGAGGGCCTGTGATGGTGGGGGAACTCTCCAATATCAGGCATCCCCATCTCTAGTAAAACTACATCCGCACCTTTGGCTCTACTCTCAATTTCTGAACAGGGCCCCGAATCTCCACAATGGAGCAACCTAAATCCACTCTGGTGCACTAACTCATACCCATGCGGATCAGTTTCAGGTGTGTGTCGAACGGGAAACCTCTCGTAAGACCATTCTGTACCTTCCAATATCCCCGACTCTTCGTTATTCCAAAAAATTCTTGATTCTAGAAAATCCTCCAGACTTCCTGGAAACCCCAATTTGCTGAGACTCGTAAGGTATTCCCTGCCCCCAGGTCTGTGGTGTAATGCCAGGATTTTATCTGCCGATGTGTCTGTGATATATTTCCTATCCAAAATTAAGAATGGAAATCCAAATGCGTGATCTCCATGCCAGTGAGTGAATAGTATATGTTCTATCTGACCCGTTGAAATATTTGATCTTCTCAATTGAACTAGAAGTGTCGGGGGAGCATCAATGAGTATCTTCTCATCCAAAATCGCCAATGCATGCATCCTTCCACTAGGGCAGAAAGCATTCCCAGTACCTAGAAAATCCACTCGTGCCACATATTCCGACACGGGCCCTATGACTTGACCCCATCGTTTCTAATTTAACGGTAATTTGCTTACACATTTGTTCATATATCTCAGTTTACTCGGTCATACTGAAGACAATATGGCGGGAAAATCATCTAAATCTGAGTGGTCAGCAAAGAAACCCTATTTCACTAAAATTACTGACAATTTCGTATTGAACGGAGAATCTTCAAGAAAAGAGACAAGACATATTGTATTCGACTTGGGAGATTCCGGTTTGGAATACAAGGCAGGAGACGCCCTTGGCGTAGTTCCAAGATGTCCTCCTGAGGAAGTGGAAGAAATCCTGAGAATTTGTGGATTCTCTGGTGAGGAAATAGTGGAAACCAATCTCGGAGATTGTTCTCTTAGAGAGGCGCTAACAGATAGGTACGAGGTTCACAGAGTCTCGAAGAAGTGGATCAAAGGTCTAGCAGAAAGGTCAGGAGGAGATGCCCCCAAGTCTGAGATAAGAATCGTCTCAAGAAAGAGATCCTCATCTGTCGATGGAGCGTTAATAGTTGACTGGTCGTCAACTGGTGAGGGAGACGTTCCCGAGGGCTATGTTGAGATGGGAGAAATGGGCGATAACTCAGCAATACTTCTCCACGAACTCATATCCGATAACGATGCGATGGAGGACTACATTTGGTCACGAGATTATGTGGATGCATTGGGAGATTTCGCTAGTTTCGGCTTCACTCCACAGCAACTATTGGAAGGAATGGACCGTTTGAAGCCGAGACTGTATTCGATAGCCAGCAGCCCTGAATTCGAAGAAGGAACAGTCCATCTGACCGTAGCCATAGTCAGATACTCTCACCACGAAAGGGATCGGACAGGCCTTTGCACGGGGTTCATGGCAGACAGGTGTGAGACTAATGCTACGGAAGTGGGAGTTTACATGTCTCCAACAAGATCTTTCGTTCTCCCAGAGGATGGTACAAAGGACATCATAATGGTAGGGCCGGGGACTGGGATAGCCCCCTTTCGAGCTTTTCTGCAGCAGAGAGAGATAAACGGGGACTCAGGGAGGAATTGGCTTTTCTTCGGCGATTGGACCGAGGAGGGAGAGTATCTCTACAGGGATGAGATGGGCGATTGGAAAGATAGAGGAATAATCTCGAGACATGATTTAGCATGGTCTAGACAAGGATCGGAGAAAGTATATGTTCAACACTTGATGGAGAAAAATGGAGAGGAAATTTGGAACTGGATAGATGGAGGTGCATACTTCTATGTTTGTGGTGATAAACAGTATATGGCAAAAGACGTACACTCGACATTGATAGGAATATGCTCGGAGTTTGGCGGAATGAGTCCTGAGGATGCAAAGGATTTCGTAGAGACAGGGTTGATGAAAACGGAGAAGAGGTATCTCAGAGACGTATATTGATAGCCGATTCACTCAAACGAGGACACACCTAGCAGTGAGTTGTGTTCCGGCGTGTGTTAGTCGCCAATCGAGGGGAGATAGCCCTCCGAGTTGTCCGTTCTTTGAGGGAATTGGGGATTGAATCAGTAGTTATACATGGAAGAGAAGATAGGATGTCTCTCCCCGTTAGGCTTGCCGACGAAGGTTTTTACATTCCAAGTGAAGACCCTCTTGCTTCATATCTGGATATTGAGGCTATCGTTTCTGCAGCAAAAGAAGTTGGTGCCGATGCAGTACATCCTGGGTACGGATTTCTATCCGAAAATGCTACGTTTGCTCAGCTTCTATCAGATGAAGGAATTACATTCATTGGTCCCTCGCCAGAATCACTTAGACTTCTGGGAGATAAAATTGCTGCTAGAGAAGCTATGTCAAAGGCAGGAATACCAGTAGCAAAGGGAACGGAAGAACCCATAACGGACAACGATGAAGCTTTGGAAGTTGCATCAAAGATTGGATTTCCTTTAATGATCAAAGCCGCTTCTGGCGGAGGTGGTATTGGGATGCAGATAGTCCATGAAGAATCTGAATTCGAATCCGCCCTGAGATTATGCCAAGGTAGGGCTAAGTCTGCTTTCGGAGATAGCAGAGTTTTCATTGAGGAGTATGTAGATTCAGCAGAGCATATTGAATTTCAGGTTTTGGCGGATGGAAAACGTGCTATCCACTTCGGCGAACGCTTCTGCTCGATCCAAAGGAGACATCAGAAGATAATCGAGGAGGGGCCTTGGATTAGTGAGGAAGAAAGACAGGATATCGGATCTAAAGTAGTGGCTGGGGCAGAAGCCATAGGATACCGCGGACTAGCAACCTTTGAATTTCTAAGGAATAAAAATGGCCAATTCTATTTCATGGAGGTTAATCCCAGAGTACAAGTTGAGCATACTGTGACTGAAATGTTGACCGGAGTCGACTTGGTATCGTTAGGAATAATTGTTTCCTCGGGGGCAAATCTGCCTCTGGAACAGAACGATGTTCAAATCCAGGGCCATGCAATACAGGCACGTATCAATGCCGAGAACCCATTCACTTTGGAACCATCACCAGGGAAGATTTGGGAATGCCATTGGCCAGGAGGCCCAGGAATTAGAGTAGATACTCATGGTTTTTCTGGATATGAGATGCCTGAAGCATTCGATTCGCTCCTAGCAAAGATAATCTGTTGGGCCCCAGACAGGGAAAAGGCAATTGCAAGATTGGACTCCGCACTAGAAGAAACCATTTTATTGGGTGTCGACTCACTAATACCCCTGCATAGAGCGATTTTAATCGATACAGACTTCATGGAAAGAAAGATTACAACAGACTATCTAGAAACTCATACAGATTTATTGATTGGCGGTGGTTAGTTGGACTTGGTCATTGTTGGTAGCATGGGCTATGATGACATAGAAACTCCTGTTGCTACGGGGTCAGATATACTGGGAGGGTCCGCAGTTCATGCTGGGGTTTCAGCTTCCTTTCACCTTCCGAGGACTCCAGAAGGAATTTGTAGAGTTGGAATGGTTGCCCCAGTTGGAACGGATTTCTCAGATTCCCATCAAAGAAAACTAGAGGAATTGGGAATTGACTTCTCAGGAGTGGCCAAATTGCCAGGTAAGACATTTCGATGGTCAGGAAGATACTCGGGTTCAATGGACAATGTTGAGACAATTTCCACCGAGGTAAATGTTCTAGGAGACTTTTCTCCAGAAATTCCAGAACAATGGAGATCTCCTAGGGTTTTATTCTGTGCCAATACCCATCCCTCCTCCCAGGTATCCGTTCTGGATCAATGTCCAGAATCTGAGATTACGGCAATTGATACCTTCATGCTATGGATTGAGACAGAGTTTTCAGAACTTTCAACAGCTCTAAGGAAGTCAGACTTGGCCATTCTCAACGAAGAAGAAGTATGTGCAATTTCCGGTGAAGAATTCTTCATGAATGCGATAGACCCGATTTTATCTGGAGCCTGCCTCCATGGAGGCGAATCTGCAGGTAGAGGGCCCAGAGGTCTGATAATCAAAAGAGGCTCTTCGGGGGTTTTCGCCCATCTGCCTTGCGGGATTATATCACTACCATCATATCCACTTAGTGAACTGGTAGATCCTACTGGGTGTGGAGACTCCTTTGCTGGAGCGCTGTTAGCCCATATTTCTGGAAGGAAGGGTGTCATGAACGACCTAGAATCAATGAGGGCAGCAATGATCCATGCAACCGTTACTTCTTCATTCACTATCCAGGGGCTAGGTACTGAAAAACTCCAGGGACTGGAGAGGGGCCTTTACCATGCCCGAATGGATAGATATCGAAGAATTGTTGGACTCAGTTAGCCCAATCTTCTGAGTCCGGGTAGAGGGTTTGGATCATCCCTTGATGAAGTAGGTTTTAGTTGACTGAACTTCAATGAGTCATTTGGACCATCAATCGTTACTGCATTATCGTTCCTTTCGCCAGAAAGGTTCCTAACAATTGAATCTAACTTATCCCTGGCAGTAGAAGAACCAATATTTGTATTTCTCATCGTTCGTATACGAGAAGTCAACTCAGCTTGATGATCCTGATCACTCCTCAATCTCATATGCTGGGAAGTCTGGAATCTTTCAATCTCAATCACGGAACTAGCCCTCTTACCTGAATCTCTCCCATCTAGAGAACTACTAGGACTCAAGAGTCTCGAAAGCCATCCTCCGGATGAGCCTCTTCTACGGATGGATTTTGTCGAACCGGTCCCAGACATTGTAGAGGCTAGTTTGTTCAGTGCAGGATAATCTTCTAAGTTTGTAGTCTGAATCCCTAACTCACTGGATCTTCGACTCCTCAATTCTTGTCTGGCTCTTGCCTGTCGAACAACACCTGCTCTACATTCCTTTCTCACTGCCTCATCAGTAGGTGGCGGAAGCAATTCTCCGGTGTAAGGCTCTGATGGAGCACCAAACTCTTCATGAGCTCTCTTGATCATTTGAGCGCTTGATTGCAGTTTATCGACTTCTTCATTAGAGACTAAATCTCGATCAGTGTCGAATAAACCCATGTCGTTTCCTACCGCTTCTTTATTTGCTTCACTGTGGAAAAGCCCACCTGGAGCGAACATGTCTAGGCCCTTGGCTGCATCCGAGAATGCCGTATCTATCCTGTTATCAGAAATACCGGGTTCTTCCTTCTCCTGATACCAATTAGGAGCCTCTGTCACGCCCCAGGCTCTTTCGTAAGCATTCTGCTTCGTGGAAGAACTAGGCTTATGGGACTGGTCCGCTTCTATAATTTCAGACTCTCTGACTTCTTTGGGTTCGGAAAAATCCACAACCGAGGAAAAACCGAAAAAATTAGAATTCTCTCCGACGCCAAATCCAGTTTCCGCTTGCAAATCTTCCTTCTTTTCCTGAGCAAGGTCCATCGGAGGGAAGTATTCAGGAAGAGCAACTCGTGGTTGTTGGCCTAATTGACCAGTTGCATCTCTTATTGACGGAAAAACTGGAACCTCAGACTCAAGATTCTCTAGACCTAACAAAGCCTCCTCTATGGGGCTTCCATGTCGAACTCTGTCTACGATCAGGCAAAGTTTCAGGAGGCTTGACTCACTTCCTGAAATTAAGTGCCTATCTCCCGAACCAGTTTCTATTGCTAGAATCGAGTAACGAGAAACTACATTTGCGAGAATAATTGATGCTCCGGTTCCAACTGCTAACCAACTAATCGGTGCAACAATTGTTGTGATGCCTAGATATACCGCAATCAATCCCAGAAGTATCGATCCAGAGGGTAGCATAGGTATCTTCAGATGCCTCATTCTATCTATTGCACTCAAGTCGAGTCTTACTCCCTTTCCATCGAATCTTTCTATGGTCAGCTGTCGCTCAGTGATCAATGCGCAGAACTTACCTCTCGCTCCGACTAAGTAGAGGCCACCGACTAACTCGGAACGCCTCTTCTCAGTCGGGCCCATAGGCCCGGCTAATCCCATCCGGTTATCCAGCATCCAATCTAAGGTATAAGCACATGGTAAGTTGTGGACTAAATTCGCATCAGTTCTGAGCCCTTTTCATTATGCCGAATTTCCATTAACGCATGGCATCTCTAGCTTCGGATGCTAATTCCCACATCTTTCTTTCATCATCGGTTTGAGGTTCGAATTGTGGAATCTCCACAGGTTTCATTGACTCATCAATTGCTACCATAAAGAAGAAACCCGAGCAGACCTCTTCACCAACCCAGTCGGATCTTGAAAGTCTACATGAGGTTACATGGGCCCCAACGGTCCTCGGTGAAGTCCAAACAACATTCGCTGTTGTTCTAATGATATCTCCTTGGAATGCAGGCCTCTTGAATTTTAGAGCATCTACAGAGACAGTCACGAACACCTTGTGTGCAAACTTCGAGGCTACCATTCCTGCAGCAGTATCCATGATTGACATCAGTCTTCCCCCAAATAGAGTATTCAAGGCATTTGTATGGCCCGGAAAAACCTCATCAAGAACCACAACCGGATCAGTTGAGAATGGCGAATCACCCTCCATCAGATTATCACACAACACCATCTGCCTTGAATGCTCCAGTGTTTAGGGCGCTCAAATACGAGTTTACCGCTTAATTCAATCGAGAGGTGTTACTCGGTCGAGCGTGGAAGTACCAGAACTTAGGTGGGAAAGTTCAGTTTTTCAAGACCCTGATGGGGGTTCTGCGATTCTATGGCCATACCTGCCCTGCGTTAGGATGCCCATGAAGATGAGGCCTAGGGAGTGGGATGCATTGGCTCTACTTTCGTCTTCAAACGAACTCATCTCTCTTAGAGAAGAGGAAGAACAGGACAAGGAGAGCCCCGGTGTTCATTTGGAATCCGCGACTGCGTCTGGCACTACATTAGGGATGCTAGTCCGCGACCTTTCCGAACTCCAATTAGAGGGTCCTGCAATCCCGGATCCCGAGAGGATCAGACTCCTTAGGCATGCAGAGAACTCTAGAGGGGGGATGCCAATCTTCTCCATTGAACCCGGTATTGATGATAAAAAATGGGCAGATTGGCAATCTAGGTGGGCCGATGAGCAAGTAAGATTCAGAAATCTCATTGCTACATTTGGAAGGAATAGAAGATGGGCCAAGACACGAATAAAGGCAATCTCCAAAATCCAGAAACCTCCATTTGCAATTCCAAATGATTTGGGAGCCGCGGCAGCAGTATGCGCTGCATGGTGGGTAGAGGAATTCGTATCCCTGACTCCTGAACTTTCCAGAGAAAGGAATGAAAGATACGCATCAAGAATAAGGGGGGCAATCTCAAATTTGAGAGAAAGTTCAGATGGTGATTGGGGAGTCAGCGGGCCATCGCTGCTTATACCGGTTCAACAGTGCTATCTGCCCAGTCTAGAGGATAGCCTAATTGCCTGCGGGTCCGTGGAGATGTTGGAGAGAGAGTAATGAGTGGCCTAGAAGTGAAAATCGAGACTCAGACTTTCAGGGCCATTCCCTCCGAGCGAGTAGAAATAGATGAAGCAGTGAAGTTTGCGAATGCTAGGAGCAATGGAGAGTTCGCAGTGATAGAGCATCAAGACCCGCATGCACTAGTCGTCATTGACAAGGATGGCTCTATTCTTATCCACGGAATCTCAAACCTAGAAGCCGCCTCGCTGATAGCGAAGGAAATCCTGCTCAGAATTGGTCTTTCAGCGAAGGGTCTAGCGCTAGAAAGTGGAGAGGTACTTGCCAGCTTCTCCATAGGGAGGGCCGTTCTTATCGGATTGGCTGCTCAACGATTTAAGGATGCAGAGCACGATCTTAGATTGGATGCTCTCAGGATATCTGCAAAGAGGCACAATTGTACAGTTCTATTATTCAACAATGGGAAGGGGATAGTGATGGGGCAGAATTCTCGCAAGGTTGCAGAGATGGCAGCTTCATACTGGGTCACAAGATTGAGTGAAGAAGGGGCTCTAGCGTGAGAAGATGCTTGAGAAAGGCAAGTGGGTCGGGCCGATTATCGATCAACACATGCATCTCGATAGGACAAATTTGTTCCTAGACGCAGTAGCCGATTTCTCAAGTTCTGGCGGAACAGGAATTATGCTTGTACACAAGCCTTCATTTTCACACTCCCTTCCAGTTGATTTAGAAGGATATAGGGGGGCGTATTCTGATACAATTTCCATGGCAGAAGAGGTTCGTAAAGAATTCGGATTGGAAGTTGGAGTTGTTCTAGGACCTCATCCTGTAGCATGGGAGAAGCAGATTCCTGAATTAGGAATTGAAGCATCATCAGAACTTCATCTAGAAGCAGTTAGCTTGGCTCTAGAGTACATAGATTCAGGTCATGCACACTGTCTTGGTGAGGTCGGGAGGCCACATTACCCAGTTGAAGAAGAAATTTGGGAAAAAGCGAACGATCTACTTCTGGAGATCCTCTCAATGGCATCTTCATCAGGAACGTCGGTCCAACTACATGTTGAGGAAAAGGATGAAAGAACATATATTGAATTAAGCAAATTATGTATTTTACTCACGGTCTATCAGCCACAGTTAACGTGGGTAAAGGGAGCATAGAAACCATCGTAGAGACGGCCGGAGAGGCAGGATCTCCATGGGGAATGGAAACTGACTTTCTAGACGACAATAGACGCCCCGGAGCGGTCCTTGGCCCGAAAACTGTCCCCAAAAGAACTCAGCAGCTGTGTTCAAGATTGCTTTCTGAAGGATGGAGTGAGAACGAAGTCGAATCTCTTCTGACAAAGGTTCACTCTGAATGGCCAGAATCACTCTACGGATTATGATGAAATCTAATCTTTGGCGTAAATATCAAAACGCACCCAATTGTGATAATAGTTACCGACAAAACCAAGAAACTAAACTCGCCAAATGGGAACTCGAATCCGGCGGTTTCTACCCCCATCCTCCATAATGGGCCATTTATTGGCAGAAATAGTATTACAAGTAAAATCCCAAACCTCTGCCTTAGAATCATGCCCCATGGTGAGGGCATCTACTTTTGAATTTCCTCGACCGACCGAATCGGTTTAGAGACGCCATACTCTCGGACAATGTAAGCGCCTGTAGTGAAGGGGTTATCACAAGAGGTTTCCAACCTCTTGTCCCGGGTTCGAATCCCGGCGGGCGCACCACCACAAGAATTAGCTATGTTTAACCACTGAAGCATTGAAACACCAGCCGCTTTTCGAGATGATATGAACTCAAGTGGAGGGGCTGAAGTCACTGGAGTGACATCAATCAGCAAGGACAACTCCGATCAGGCGGACGACCGTCAGATAGTAGGGAGGAAAATCTGGAGAATATTCCCGTATGTTAAGAAATACTGGAAAAGTGCTGTCGGCGGAATAGCTGCGAACGCTGGAGCGCGGGCATTCGACTTGATTCCATTCATCGCCATAGGAATGGCAGCAGACTATTACCAATCTGGAACTTTTACTAGTGAGAGAGTGGAGAGAATTATGACCTCAAATCTAATTCCAACTCTGGGTCCAATTGACTCCGAGGAGTTAGGCTTCGGATTATTGATTCTTATATGCTTCACATTCTTAGCAATATTTCAGGGCCTCAGCAACCAACTCTGGCAGGCGACCGCCTACAGGGCTCAGCATGACATTAGAATGGATGCGACTCAGTCACTAATGTCCATGGAGGCATCCTATTTCGAGACTAGGCAGACAGGAAATCTGATGTCCGTACTATCTGCGGATGTTGCACAATTAGAGGATATCATATCCGATGCCAGTACCAGCATCATTAGAATTGCAATCACTTTTTCAACTGCTTTTGCGATAATGTTCTGGATGTCCCCCAAGCTTGCTGTGATTCTCTTCACGCCTCTAATCGTCATAGTTCCGATGGTGGTATGGTTCTCTACAAGGGTACAGCGCAAGTATCGAAAGCAGAGAGAGAGTACTGGTGGGATAGTTGCTATTCTGGAGAATGTACTCTCTGGAATTACTGTCGTGCAAGCTTACAATGCAAAGGAGTTCGAGAGATCTAGGATCGACATCCAGAGTGGAAACTACAGAGACATGGCTATTCAGGCTGCATTTATCAGGAATCGATTCATTCCTGGAATATATGTAGTTGCAGGGATTTCCTTCGGCCTTTTGGTATCTGCAGGAGGCTGGATAATGGCATCAGAAGAGATTACTGTCGGCCAATTCGTCACCTTCTTACTAATTTCAACCAGAATGACAATGCCGATGTTTATCCTAGGAATGCTACTCAACCAACTCCAGAAAGGCGAGGCTGCATCCAAGAGGGTATTCGCAATAATCGATTTAGAGTCATCAATATTTGACAAAGAGGGAGCCCTACCTTTAGAATCCCCAATCACCTCTATAAGATTCGAAACAGTCTCTTTCGCATATCCTTCTTCAGATTCCAATGTCCTAAACGACATCAACTTCTCTGCCACTTCTGGCGAATTCTTGGGAGTAATGGGCCATACCGGGGCGGGAAAGAGTACAATTCTGAAACTAGTTGAGCGATTCTACGAACCTCAGAGCGGACGTGTTCTAATCAATGGTACAGACATCAACGAGTTCCAGATAGAGTCGGTAAGGGCTAGGATAGGGTTCGTCTCTCAAGACCCATTCCTGTTCTTCGGGAGTATAAGGGACAATGTGGCCTATGCCCGGGATTGCTCGGATGCGGAGATCGAATACGCTTTAGAAGCAGCAGGGGCTCTAGAGTTCGTCTCTCAACTCTCAGAAGGAATTGATACAATGGTAGGAGATAGGGGAGTCATGCTTTCTGGTGGTCAAAGGGCTCGGATCAGTCTAGCAAGAGCCTTGCTCAACGATCCCGATTTGTTGATTCTCGATGAGGCAAGTGCGGCTTTAGATGCAGAAACCGAGAAGAGGATTCAAGAATCGTTATTCGGCAGCTCGAACGGTGGTAAGAAGAGAATTACAATCGCAGTGGCTCACAGACTAGCCACCATCAGAAATGCCGACGAGATCGTTGCTATGGTTGACGGCGCGATAGTCGAGAGAGGTACACATGAAGAATTGATTGCCAGTAAAAATGTCTACGCCTCTCAGTGGTCAATACAGACGGGAGAACTGGGTTCAGCGGAGGGCTGATATTGTCTGGTTCTATTGAGTGGACCGATGTCAAACCTGGCATGGTTGTAATGGGTTCTGCGAACCGGTCGATATTATTCGGGGGCATTGGCCCAAGGCACGAGGTATCTATCGGATATCGTTTCAAAATCTCCAGAATCCCTGTTCCCCCGAGTGAGGCATTGAAGATCATTCAATCATCTGAGGCCGATATAGCCTCAGAGTCAGAATGGGAGCTTGCCAACTCTAGAGGCCTCTTATCTGCAGAAACTGGTTGTATTGAGAGACTAGAGGATAGACATCATGGCTACTGGGGAAAGATTTGCGACGGCCGACCTCATTACGGCGCGAATAGAGGTCTGCAAAATCTTAGACATTGGTCGAAGAGCGGACCAGTATCAATCCAACGCCCGACTCTTTCTGAGGCTGAAAAAACCGAATCTGTTCGCCTGGTAATTAGAGAAAATCCAGACTGGTCGGATAATTCCCTCGCCATTCCAATCAGGAAGGACAATCAGCGAATCATATTAGAGGAGGCTCTAATTTCTCTTTTTTTGGGAGTGCTTCCCTCCTTCACATGGGCTTACAATAACGCAAGCGACGGATATCTTAGAGAGGGCTGGCTTAACCTAATAATTGGGGGAATCTTCTTCGGCCTTTTCACTTCTCTTTTCTGGAGACCCAAACAACCAACATGGCATATTAAATCTGGAAGAATGATTAAGAAATGAGGGAATGCTAGTTGCGTGCTCTGTCATCAATCTGTGAAGACGAACTTCCACTAGCCAAGGCAACCCTTGCCTTGTTGATTCCCACTCCATAATCCCATAATAGAATGAAAGAAATAATCGGAGACAAGAAAACGGTCGCTGCACTCTTGCTAGGCGATGGCCCTAGTGCTGCACCAATCCATGCTGTGATGTTGAATAAAGCTACTAGAGTGGGGAACTGGTGAACCATCGCTCTTTCAACTCCCATGGGCACTGAATCCGTGGAAATATCCCAAAATTCAGGCCAAGAAAGACCTCCGTTAAAGCATCCCCAAATGAAGCAAATAGCAGACACGGCCACGAGTAGAGGAAACGAGGATACCATGCTGTGACTGAATCCCCATAGCTCAGGGTACCTACTTCCTGCCAACGTCCTGACTAGTCCGTAGTTCCGTATTTGCTTCCTTACTCTTTTGACTCCCCGTCTACGATGCCACATTACGGCACTACCATCAGACCAGAGTCGATATCCGGCCAACATGATACGATGATCCATCATTACATCCTCTGCTCCAATGGCTCCTGGATCAAATGAACCCACATCGACTAGAACTTCCCTTCTGTAAGCGGAGTTCACTCCTGGTAGTTGCTCCACTTCCTCCAACTCCCCTATTGCCCTTTTCCCATAATTTGTACCAGCAGTTAGAATCCTATTACAAAAAGCGACGTCAATAACTCTCTGCCAGAAGGTTGACTCCTCCACTGGTGCAAAATTTGGCCCACCGACTCCTGCTACATCCGGCCTATCAAACCACCTCTCAAGCCTCTCAACCCAATCTTCCGGCACGAAAACGTCATCATCTGTAAAGAAAACAAGATCTGACTCAGTCTCTTCGATTGCCACATTGCAAGCATCTGCTCTGTTACTAGCCCCTTTGTCATCAATATATCTGAATCCTCTACTATCGGCCTCCATTTTTCCCTTGTCATCTCTTGGACCAACCACAACTACCTCCATGTCGTCATATGTCTGATTGGCTAGTCCATCAAGAGTAATCCCCAACTCATCCGAGTTTCTAACCGTGGGTATGATCACGCAAACTCTACTTGGCACAAGAAGCCCGGAGAGGCAGTGATTGATGAGTTAAATGGTCAATCATTGACTATCCTTGGTGCAAGGAAGTAAGTCCATCTAGCCCCGCCATCGTTACTCATCCAAGTCAGCCTCAATGGATACTTCTCTTCAAACTCAAGAGAAACTTCGTTGGTGAAGCCTCCGGCCAGTTTCTTAGTCAATTCCCCAAGATACTGTAGTGAGTATGTTGAGTGTGTAGGGGAAGCACAGACAAGTTCGCTCAACTCTCCAGATTCGAACTTCACATTTACTCCCTCACCAGCCTCAACAGTTACCGAAACAGCTAGTTGATTCTTGTCCATGCTCAGGTCGACCTCTCCTCCAACGAACTTTGCAGCTCTCAGTGCTCTCGAAAGCTTCTCTGATCCAATTGTTGCTTTCGACTTGAACTCCAGATTTGGCTGATTAGGATTATCCATTGTGCTAGTGTCTATGCCTCTCAGAATCATCAGAACTTCACCCACCCTCACGTTAATGGCTCCCACTGCGTCATCATAATCCATCTCCACTAGGTCACTTGGTCCCGCTAGCGTTAGTAAATCGCGCATCTTCTGAAGATCTAGTCCTATCTCCACAGGCTCAACCTCGTATGTCTCGAAGCACTCATCGGCAATTGTTGCAGAAAGGAGGGCTACATGAGAACCATCAACAACCGAAATACTGAGGCCCTTTTCACCCCAAACCAACTTTGCTTCTGATGTTAGAACTGAAAGGATATCTACGATTTCTCTCATTAATTGCTGCTTGGCTGTAATTCTTAGCACGTGTTCACCCTGATTTGATTTTCAACTGCCGGAGGCTCTTGATGATTATTGGCCCAAAGCCTACGCAATTATTGGTACTCCCTCCAACGGTGGCCGCATTCTTCGCAAGTGCATATCTTTGTCTCTGGTTCGTCTGAAGACCTGGTCTGCCTGAGCTCAACGTACGCTCTATCCCCGTCACATTTTGGGCACAGGTAGTCTCCAACTCTCAGCGTCCCCCTAGGGCCGTCTTCTTCGACAACCTCCGTAAGATGCTTGAGTGACTTCGAGTCTGTGGAAGCCATAGTCTTGGAAAGATCGATTGTTTCTCCAGTCATCGGATCAGTAAATTCAGCACCTTTGCCATCTTCTCCAGAGAGGGGGCCCTCATACCCGCATTTGTAGTTCGGACACTTAATCCAACCCCGCTCATCAGGATAACTAAGCGCACCACATTTCGGACAAAACATCTCTCTCACCATTGTCCTATAAACGAGAACCGAACTACCCTGAACCTCCCGACTATTCAACTATTCGTCTAAAATATTGGGCATACCCGCACCGTTCAAGCCATTGTACCCTCTGGGACTCCCATGAGAATCCACTACGATTGGAGATTAGCAAGGGTCGTGGATGATGAGAGGAATATCGTGGATGAGTTGGAATGGGACGGTCCAATCACCCCTACTACCCTGTCAAAACGCCTCAAGATAATTCAGGGAGGTAGAAATCTTCCAGAGGTTTCAACCCTTTCCGAGCGTTTCCCAGAAGCAATCATCGATGAAATGGGTGCGTTATCGGACCCGCATTGGCCCGAGTTTGGAGATTTGGAGCAAGTCTTCCAGAAGGCTACTTTGGAATTAGCGAAAATGGGTGTCGCAGACTCATCGGGAGATTTGGATAGGAGACTAGACATGCTCGTATCAGCAGCACAGGAGCTTAGATCATCATGGACAACCTCCGAGGCTCGTTGTGTGGAATGGTCAGGTTTGTTCATCACTGAGGCAAATCTTGACTCTCAGAGGAATGACATTCCAGTAGCTATATCTTCTTCAAGAACAATCTCCGAAGCCGCAGAAAAGCTAGGTGTAAATCCTCCGAAGCACCTTCCTTCAGATTTAGAATGGTCTTCCATGTTCTCCCACGCCAATACAGTGACAAGGTCATCAGAAATTCTAGACCAAATTGAGAATGCAATTAGAGAAATTGCGAGCACCCATTCACCCTCTCTCAGCGCACTTCTCGGGCCTATTTCGGCGGCCAAACTGATATCTCTAGCAGGGGGGAGGGAGAGACTAGCACGAATGCCTTCGGGCTCACTACAGGTTCTGGGTGCGCATGCAGCAATGTCGGCACACAGGAGAGGGGCACCACCGCCAAAGCATGGAGCGGTGCTATTTTCAATGCCGCAAGTAAGTCGGTCACCTAGATGGGTTAGAGGAAAGATTGCAAGATATCTCGCTGGAAAAGCCAGTATAGCAGTTCGGGTCGATCATTTTGAAGGTGAGAGATGGGATGAATCCAAAATAGAGGAAATTAACTCTGAGATTGAGGCGATCAAGGATAAGTTCCCAAGGCCTCCGAAGAGGGGGGTATGATCTGCCAAAGTCAATGCAAATCTGCTGGGGCGTCAGGAAGGAGGGAAGGACGCTTTGGACAAGGAATGCTGTCAAGGGGAAATCGGTCAGAGGGGAACGTAGGAAGAGGGATGGGAAGATAGAATGGAGAAGGTGGGACCCAACTAAGTCCAAGGTAGCAGCAGCCCTTCTAAGGACATCTTCCGAACCATCTTCGATTCTCCCAAGTCCAGGCTCAACATGCCTCTATCTTGGAGCATCTAGCGGAGGGACTGTTAGCCATATTCACGATTTCGTGTGTGGAGCGGAAAATCACCACGGAGGGCAGGTCGTTGCAGTGGAGATATCTCCCAGGATGTCACGTGATCTGATTTCCCTCTCAGAATCTCGTCCCGGGATGGTCCCAGTTCTCGGTGACGCAAGGAAAAGCACAGTAATCGCGCCATTCATCAGGTCTAAGGCAGATTGGATCCACCAGGACCTCAGTATTGCCGACCAGGCAGAGACCTTCGTAAAGATGGCTACGAATTTTCTCGTTCCAGGTGGAGTGGGTCTTCTAAGCCTAAAAGCAGCTAGCGAGAGGCCTTCGGAAGGTGGTGACAAAGCTAGATTTCACAATGCAGAGATAATCCTGAAGAACTCAAAACTCTCTCTATTGGAGAGGATAGAACTTCGAGGTCTAGAGGAGCAACACGTTCTATTCGTCTGTGAATTAAGCCTCGGCGGCGAAAATTAGTGCAAACAATCCTCCGTAAAAGAGCACAAGTAGAACGAATAGACCAATGCCTATCCAGGAAATGATTTGAGCTGCCTTAGCCATACCCTGATCCGGATGTCCTGGATACTGGGTGGTAGTAGCTAGAGCACCATTAGCTACTATCAGGCCGGGAAGCGCAGTACAAATCGAGCACATCACAATCCCCAATATGGAAAGGACTAGAGCAAGTACTGCATTGGTCGTCGGGAAAATCGCCCCCGGACCCCCATATTGCCCTCCCTGGACATAGATTTGCTGAGGAGCCTCTTTTGTTACGTTAGGACTCCCTTCGAGAACGACTTCTGACTCAGGCTTATCCTCTGATGAGACCCAATCAGGGACTTCACCCTCCTCCATGAAATCACAAAGTGGGATTATCAATTAACTCTGCCTATCTAAGAAAGGTAATGGCCTAACCATCTCAGCCTTCACACATGCCCGAGTTACCAGAGGTGGAAACGGTCCGGCTTGGTCTCGAGAGACACTTATTGGGTAGGACAATTTCTTCAGTAGAACTTCGAAGAAGTGATCTGAGATTCCCCTTCCCGAGTAATTTCGAAACCTCTCTCATTGGAAGAGTCGTAGAATCGGTGGATCGCCGTGCGAAGTACCTCCTAATCCGACTAGACGGAGGTATGACTTGGCTCTGTCATTTGGGAATGAGCGGCAGGTGGACACTGATTGGCGACGGAGTGGTTGGGAGGCCGGGCAAGTTCTCCAGTGGGGCCCCTCTGGGTAGCGGCGACGGACCTCACGATTGGGTAGTGATCCACCTAGATAGTGGGACGAAGGCAGTCTACTCGGACCATCGTAGGTTTGGATTCATGGACTGCTTCCCCACTTCACAACAAGAAAAAAACAAGCTTCTCTCGGATTTGGGTCCGGAGCCTACTCCCGACCAATTAGTTCCACAGGATCTCGCCGAAGGACTGAGGGGTAGGAAAATGCCAATCAAATCAGCTCTCTTGGATCAGAGAATCATCGCTGGCCTGGGGAACATCTACGTCTGTGAGATACTTCACCGAGCCGGAGTTTCTCCAAGAAGAAAGGCAAGCAGTGTCGCTGGATTATCTGGGATCTCCAGAAGAGTCGAGAGAATCACAGCGGCAACACACGATGTCATCACGGAGGCCATAGACGCCGGGGGCTCCACTCTGCAAGATTTCAGAGGAGTAGATGGAGATGAGGCTATGGGCTATTTCATTCACAACTTCCTAGTTTATGGAAGGGAAGATCAGGAGTGTCTGAAGGAAGGTTGCTCTGGTTCGATAAGAAGAATAGTTCAGTCTAATAGATCCACCTTCTACTGCTCGTCCTGCCAACGTTGATGGACGTCCTATCTACATTTTACCTTATGTCCGACGAATCCGATATGAATGTAAAACTGATTACTGAGTTCATTGGAACTTTTTTCCTCTGCTTGACAATCTGTGTAGCCGGAGTATTCGGTCTGTCTGGTCAAAACGCTCCTTTCGCTATAGCAGGCACTCTGATGGTTATGATATATGCCGGTGCCCACATTTCCGGTGCTCACTACAATCCTGCAGTCACCATCTCGATCTGGATTAGGGGTGCATGTGAGAAATCGGAAGTAGTGCCCTATGCTCTCTCTCAACTCGCAGCAGGATTAATAGCGGCTCTAATTGCTGCGAATCTGATTGTTACCGGTAGTATCTCTGAGGAC
>LULE01000308.1_pt1 | contig 34804 bp, 34 predicted proteins | sample 728231 | NCBI WGS metagenome assembly LULE01 (sample SAMN03860297, study PRJNA289734) | marine metagenome | biome: seawater column; feature: ocean; material: water; isolation source: Red Sea water column Station 192 - depth 10m | place: Saudi Arabia: Red Sea | collected 2011-10-15 | depth 10 m | reverse complement strand
GCACAGGATGATGGAGATATGGCACCCGCTGGGCGTCGTCGGCGTCGCACTCGGGGTCGGCGTGGCCCCGGACCCGTAGAGCACCGAGTAGGCCAGGATCGCCTTGCCGTCGCCCTTGCGCATCAGGACGCTCTGCGCGGGCGTCTGGAGCCGGATGTACTCCACCCCGCCGCCCTGGTCCTCCACGCAGTAGTACGTCACGACCGTGCCCTCGGGAGCCGTGTAGACGTAGGTCTGCGGCTTCTGGCCCGTGATGATCGTGCGCGGCGTCGACAGGGTCTGGCAGTTCTCGCCCGAGCTGCTGGGCGCCGTCGCGGGCGCGGAGGAGGCTCCTGCCCAGGTCGCGGCCGTGCCGAGCGCGGTGGCAGCCAGGGCGCCGGTGGTGAGCAGCGCGACGGCAGGGGTGGTTCGACGGGGCACGGGGGACTCCTGGACCGAGAGAAGGGGGGGGTGACTGTGGGACCAGTCGGTCCCATGGTGGAGCACGTGAGCAGTCCGGCGCTGTCGAACACGAGGAAACGCGAAGGGCCCCAGGTCATCGACCTGGGGCCCTTCGTTCTGTACGCCATCAGGGACTCGAACCCCGAACCCGCTGATTAAGAGTCAGCTGCTCTGCCAATTGAGCTAATGGCGCCTGGTGAAGCGACGTGAACGTTACCAGCGAGGGGCCGTCGCGAAAAATCGAGGGCGCACCCCGGGGCCGTCCTGCCCGGGATCGTCTCCGCAGGGCGGTCCGGCACGGGTCAGCGCGCCTCCAGGACCGCCTGCGCGGCGTTGTGACCGCCCAGACCGGAGACGGCGCCGCCCCGTCGGGCACCGGACCCGCACAGCAGCACCCGCTCGTGGTCGGTCTGCACGCCCCACCGTGAGGCGGGGGTGTCCAGCAGCGCCCGGTTGGCCGCCCAGGGCCACTCCAGGTCGCCGTGGAAGATGTGCCCGCCGGGCATCGCCAGGTCGGCCTCGATCTCCTGGGGGATCTTCGCCTCGATGCAGGGCCGGCCGGACGCATCGGTCGCGACGCAGGAGGAGATCGGCTCCTCCAGGTGCTTGTCGAGCTCGGCGAGGGCGCGCTCGACGGCCAGTGCCTTGCGTGCCTCGCGGTCGGGGCCCTCGAAGAGCGTCGCGGGCGTGTGCAGGCCGAAGTAGGTCAGCGTGTGCGTGCCCTCCGGGGCGTCACCCAGGATCGAGGGGTCGGTCAGGGAGTGGCAGTAGACCTCGCCGGGCATGGTCGAGGGCACCTGTCCGGCCGCGGCCTCGGCGTACGCCCGCTCGATCTGGGAGTAGTCCTCCCCGAGGTGCAGGGTGCCGGCGAAGGCCTTGGCGGGGTCCATCCCCGAGCGCAGCCGGGGCAGCCGCTCCAGCAGCAGGTTGATCTTCAGCTGCGAGCCCACGGGCTTGTCGGGGTGCTCGCCCTCGCCGAGCAGGATGCGCAGCACCCACGGCGCCACACCGGAGAGGACGTGGTCCGCGGTCACCGAGTGGCTGCCGGAGGCGCCGTCCCAGGTGATCTCCACGCCGTCGGCTCCCGGTGTGATCCGGGAGACGCCCGCGCCGGTGAGGACCTCGGCGCCGGCACCGACAGCGGCCCTCAGCAGCCCGTCTGTCACCGCACCCATCCCGCCCACGGGCACCCGCCACTCGCCGGTGCCGTTGCCGACGAGGTGGTAGAGGAAGCACTTGTTCTGCACCAGCGAGGGGTCGTGCAGCGACGCGAACGTGCCGATCAGGCCGTCGGTGCCGACGACACCGCGGACCGTGTCGTCCTGGAACCGTCGCTCGACGGCCTCGCCGAGGGGACGCTCGACGACGTCGCGCCAGATGTCCGCGCCGACCTGGGCCTGCAGGTCGCGCTCGGTGGGCAGCGGGGACAGGAACGTGGGGGCGAGCACGCCTGCCATCTGCTCGAGCTCGCCGTAGAACCGCTGCCACGCGGCGTACTCCTCCTCGCCGCCGGTGAGCGCAGCGAAGGACTCCGCGGTCCCGGGCCCCTCCGGGCGCTGGACGAACAGGCCTCCCGGGACGCCGTCGCGCAGCGTCGGGGTGTAGGACGCGGTCCCCCGCGAGGTGAGGGTGACGTCGAGGTCTAGGTCGGCCATCAGGGCGTCGGGCATGACCGACACGAGGTAGGAGTAGCGCGAGAGCCGCACCGGGTGGCCGGGGAACGCCTGCGCGGAGATCGCGGCGCCGCCGGTGTGGTCGAGGCGCTCGAGGACCAGGGTGGAGAGGCCGGCCCGGGCGAGGTACGCGGCGGCGACCAGCCCGTTGTGCCCACCCCCGACCACGACGACGTCGTAGTGGCTGCGGCTGCTGGTGTCGGTGCTCACCTCGACAACCTAGTCATGGGACCGACGCGAACGGGTAGGAGGGAGGGCGCGCCGTCGATGGTGTCCGGGTCGCCGGGGTGGTCTGATGGTCGCTGCGAGCGGTGACAGGGAGCAACCGTGAGGAGGGTGCGCGTGCTGCGCTGGTGGTCGTCGTCATGGCAGGTCCGGGTGTCCGCCCTGCTCGTGGTCACGGCCCTCACCGGTCTGATTGCCGTCTCCGCCGCTCCCGACGACGGCAAGGTCATCGGCATCTGGCCGGTCGGCGCCGCCGTGGGAGCGTTGCTGCTCGCCCCCCGACGCTGGGTGGTGCGACTCCTGCCGATCGTCACGGTGCTCGCGCTGCTGACCGTGGGACTCGGTGGTCGCCCGTGGGGCGTGGCCACCGGGTACGCCGTCACCATCACCGTCGAGGTGGCGCTGGTGTGGGTGCTGCTCTCCCGTGGCCAGGAGCGCACGTGGACGCTGTGCCGCGACGCGGACCTGCGCCGGTGGTTCCTCGCCTGCCTGGTCGGTGGTGCGGTGGGTGCCGGCGGCGGCGCCCTCACGGCGCTGGCCACCGGGTTCGGCCACCCCCCGCTCATCGCGCTGGGGATGGGCACCGCCCACCTCGCGTCGTTGATGGTGCTGACGCCACTGTGGGCGACCCTCCCGGCGCACGACTCGATCGCCGGGCGCGGGGAGTACGCGCTGCAGTGGCTGCTCATCACGGTGGCCGCCCCGCTGATCTTCATCCCGCAGGACACCCCGCCGCTGGTCTACCTCCTCGTCGCTCTCCTGGCGTGGAGCGCGCTGCGCATCTCGGCCCGCGAGGCGCTGGCGCAGATGATCCTGATGCTGGCCTTCGCCATCCTGCTCACGACCGCCGACCGGGGCCCGTTCGCCGCCGCCCCCGACGTCTACGGACTCGACCGGGACCTGCGGGGGATCCTGCTGTCCTCGTTCGCGGTCGTGTGCGCGGTCATCGTGGTGCCCCTCATCCTGCGGGTGGGGGAGAGCGTCGAGGCGGCCCGGGACGCGCAGGCCGAGCGCGACACCCTGGACCGCATCGTGGCGAGCGCGACGGGGGTCGCGATCATCGTGACCGACGAGCACAGCAGGATCTCGCTCTTCAACCCCGGTGCCGAACGGATGCTGGGCTACCGCGCCGAGGAGGTCCTGGGGCGCAGCACGAGCATGTTGCACAGCCCGTCGGCGGTCGAGGCGGCCGCCGCCCAGCTGGGGGTGGCGCCCGACTTCCGCTCGGTGGCGGGAGAGCTGCTTCGGCGCGGCGTCGCTCCGGTGGAGATGGGCTTCACCCGGGCCGACGGGGTCGACCGCACGCACTCGATGACGCTCAGCCGGGTCACCGACGACCAGGGCGCGGTGGTCGGCTACGTCAGCACCTCCGAGGACGTGACCGACCGGATCGAGACCGAGGAGGCACTGCGCGAGGCGCTCGAGCGGATGCGGGAGGTGGACGCGGTCAAGGACGCCTTCGTGTCCTCGGTCAGCCACGAGCTGCGCACCCCGATCACCAGCATCCACGGTTACCTGGAGATGCTGCTGGACGCGACGCTCGGCGAGCTCAGCCCCGCGCAGCGCTCGGCCGTCGAGAAGGTCGAGTCCAACTCCCGCCGGCTGCTGGGTCTCATCGACGACCTGCTCACCCTCTCGCGGCTGCAGGAGGACGGCCTCAACCTGGCGCCCCGGGTCGTCGACCTGCGCACGGTGGTGGGCGATGCCTGCCAGGTCGTCGCGCCGGCGGCCGAGACCGGCGGCCTCCGCCTGCGGGTCTCGGTGCCCGAGGAGCCGATGCCGTTCCTGGGCGAGCGCGACATGTTGGAGCGGGCCCTGGTCAACCTCGTGGGGAACGCCGTGAAGTTCACCCCGGGCGGTGGGGAGGTGGAGGTCTCCCTGCTGCCGCGCGAGGAGGGCAGCGTGGTGGTCGTGCGCGACACCGGCATCGGCATCCCGCTCGCCGAGCAGGAGCACCTGTTCACGCGGTTCTTCCGGTCCTCCCTGGCCCAGCGCCAGGCCATCCCCGGCAGCGGGCTGGGGCTCTCGATCGCCCGCGCGGTCGTGCACCAGCACGGTGGGTCGCTGCGCGTCGAGAGCGCGGAGGGTGCCGGGACGACGTTCTACGTCGAGCTCCCGGCACTGGTCTGAGTCGCCTGGCCAGCCCTCTCGGACCTGCCCTCCCAGGCGCGGTCGGCGCTCTCGCCGGCAGCGGAATAGTTCGAGTTTCAACGACGTTCTTCCGCTCGACCACCCCGAGGAGGAACCCATGCCTGCCGTCACCGTCGACGACCTCACCGTCCTGCCCCGCCTGCGCACCCCCGGCCTCGGTGACCAGCCGCGCCCGGTCTGGCAGCTGACCACCGCACCCCAGGGCTACGAGGGGGAGGGCTTCCCGGTGCGCCGGGCCTTCGCCGGTCTCGACCTGCGTGCCCTGGACCCGTTCATCATGATGGACCAGATGGGCGAGGTGGAGTACGCGCCCGGCGAGCCCAAGGGCACCTCCTGGCACCCGCACCGCGGCTTCGAGACCGTCACCTACATCATCGACGGCACCTTCGACCACCAGGACTCCCACGGCGGCGGCGGGACCATCACCAACGGCGACACCCAGTGGATGACCGCCGGCAGCGGCCTGCTGCACATCGAGGCCCCGCCGGAGTGGATGGTCACCCAGGGCGGTCTCTTCCACGGCATCCAGCTGTGGGTGAACCTCCCGCGCGACGCCAAGATGAGCGCCCCGAAGTACCAGGACATCCGCTCCGGCGAGGTCCAGCTGCTCACCACCCCCGACGCGGGGGCCCTGGTCCGGGTCATCGCGGGCTCGGTCGACGGGCACGCGGGCCCGGGGTCGACGTACACCCCGATGACGCTCGTGCACGCCACCCTCGAGCCCGGCGCGCGGCTCGATCTGCCCTGGGAGGTCGAGCACAACGCGCTTGTCTACGTCCTCAACGGCCAGGGCACCGTGGGCACCGACGGGCGCCCGATCCGCACCGGCCAGGCGGCCGCGATGGGCGCCGGTGACTACCTCACCCTGACCGCCGACGGCACGCAGGAGAGCCGCAGCCCGCGGATGGACGTCATCGTCGTCGGCGGGCAGCCGATCCGGGAGCCGCTGGCGTGGGCCGGGCCGTTCGTGATGAACACCAAGGCCGAGGTGCTCGAGGCCTACCAGGACTTCCAGCGCGGCTCGTTCGGGCAGATCCCCGGCTGAGGTCCTACAGCTCCTTGCGGAAGAACGCCTCGGCGTAGGGGTTGTCGTTGTAGCGCTCGACCTCGCGGTAGCACGCCGCGGCGTACATCGACAGCGCCTCGCCGAGCGTGCGGTTGGTGTCGAGGACGACCGTGCGGTGCCCGAGCTCGACCGCAAGCTCCTCCAGGGCGGCGAGCACCCGTCGTCCGAGCCCCAGTCCGCGGTACGCCGGGTCGACCCACATCCGCTTGACCTCGGCCGCGCCCTCGGGGCTCGCGATCGCGCGGACGCCGCCCACCGCGGCGGGTGCGCCGTCGACCGTCGCGAGGAGGTAGTGCCCTCCGGGGTCCACGAGGTCGTCGGGACCGGAGACGGTGAAGCCGCTCGGGAAGCGCTCGTCGAGCTCGGCGACGTAGCGGCCCACCAGGGCCAGGACCTGCGGGTCCTGCGACGTACGCCGCTCGAGCCGCACCTCGCGCGCGGGGGACCGGTCGGGTGCTGCCATGCGGCGACCCTAGCTATCCCCGCGCACGGGGGAGGAGCGGCGGAGACGCGACGAGCCCCTGACCCGGAGGTCAGGGGCTCGTGCTCGTGGGGTGAGCGACGGGGCTTGAACCCGCGACCCTCGCGACCACAACGCGATGCTCTACCAGCTGAGCTACGCCCACCACGGACCCGGCGGAGCCGGACCGGGGACGAGTGTAGGGGACTAGGACGCGGGCGCCGAATCCGAGGCCGCGCCCTGCGCTGCGGTGGTCTCACCGGTCAGCCCCGTGAGGGAACCGCCGTGCCGACCGGCGATCTCGCGGGCGGTGTCGGTGTCGGGGCCGGGCTGCGGCACGAACACCGCCTCGCGGTAGTAGCGCAGCTCCTCGATGCTCTCCTGGATGTCGGCCAGGGCGCGGTGGTTGCCCCGCTTGTCGGGTGCGGCGTAGTAGGCCCGGGGGAACCAACGGCGCGAGAGCTCCTTGATCGAGGAGACGTCCACGATCCGGTAGTGCAGGAACCCCTCGAGCGTGGCCATGTCGCGGGCCAGGAAGGCCCGGTCGGTGGCGACGGTGTTGCCGGCCAGCGGCGGGCGACTGCCGTCGGGGCAGTGGGTGCGGATGTAGTCGAGCACCTGCCGCTCGGCGGCGGCCATGTCGACGCCCTCCGCGAGCTCCTCGAGCAGCCCGGACTTCTCGTGCATCTCCCGCACGAAGGGCACCATCTGCTCCAGCGCGGCGTCCGGCGGCTTGATGATCACGTCGACGCCCTCACCGAGCACGTTCAGCTCGAAGTCGGTGACCAGCGCCGCGACCTCGATCAGGGCGTCGGCCCCCAGGTCCAGGCCGGTCATCTCGCAGTCGATCCACACGAGTCGGTCCGTCATGGATCGACACCCTACGCGTCGGCGCCCCCGCCGGTGCGGGCCGCACCAGCGGCCTCTCAGCCGCCCCTCAGACCCTCCCTCTAGGCTCGCGGTCGTGGAGGGACGTGTCGTGGGCTGGCTGGTGCTGGCCGCGAGGCTCGTCGTCGGGGGCGTCTGGATCGTCGCCGGGGCCCTGAAGATCCCCGACCCCGCATCGAGCGTGCAGGCCGTGCGCGCCTACCGGCTGCTGCCCGAGGCGCTCGTGCCGACCGTGGGGCAGCTGCTGCCGGTCGTGGAGGTCGTCGTGGGGCTCGCGCTGGTCGTGGGACTGCTGACGCGGACGATGGCGGTGGCGTCGGCGGTCCTGTTCGTCGCCTTCATCATCGGGATCGCGAGCGCCTGGGCACGCGGGCTGACCATCGACTGCGGGTGCTTCGGCGGTGGGGGCTATGACCCCGACGCCGCCGAGAAGTACCCCTGGGAGATCGCCCGCGACGTCGCCCTGCTGGCAGGGTCGCTGTTCGTGGCGGCCGTCGGCCACCGGGGCCGATGGGCCCTCGACCACGTGCTGTTCCGTCGTACGCCGCTGGAGAGCTGAGGAGAATCATGTCGAAGAAGAACCGCGCCGAGGACCGCGCCGCTCGCGCCGCCGAGGCGCGTGCCGCCCAGCAGCGCGCCGAGCGGCGTCGCACGATCCGGATGGCCACGATCGTGGCGGTCGGCATGGCGCTGGTGATCCTGGCCGGGTTCCTGCTCACCCGTGCCCTGGACACCAGCACCGACGTCTCGGCGGCCCCCGCGGGTGCCAGCGAGCACGGCGTGACGGTCGGCGACTCCGACGCCCCGCACACGGTGGTCGTCTACGAGGACTTCCTCTGCCCGTTCTGCGGCGAGCTCGAGGCCGCGACCCGCGACGACTTCGAGCGCCTCGCCGAGGAGGGCGAGCTGCTGGTGGAGTACCGCCCCTTCAACCTCCTCGAGCGGATCAGCGACTACAGCCCGCGGGCGGTCAACGCCTTCGCCGTAGTGCTGGAGGAGTCCGGCCCCGAGGTCGCCAAGCGCTACCACGACCTGCTCTTCGACAACCAGCCGTCCGAGTCCGGTCCCTTCCCTGACAACCAGGACCTGCTCGACCTCGCGGTCGAGGCCGGTGCCGAGGAGGACGCCGTCTCCGAGGGCATCCTGGAGGTGACCATGCGCGACTGGGTCGACGACGCCACCGCCGCGGCGATCGAGGCCGGCGTGCAGGGCACCCCCACGGTGATCCTCGACGGCGAGGTCGTCCAGGGCCAGCCGCAGGACATCCTCGACGCCGTGCTCGAGGCGACGGACTGATCCGGTGCGCGTGGACCCCGCCTTCATCGCCGGCCTGCCGAAGGCCGAGCTGCACGTCCACCACGTCGGCTCGGCCTCCCCGCGCATCGTCTCCGAGCTCGCGCGGCGCCACCCCGGCACCGTGCCGGAGGACCCCGAGGCGCTGCGCCGCTTCTTCGAGTTCCGCGACTTCGCGCACTTCATCGAGGTCTACCTCGCTGTCGTCGACCTGGTGCGCACCCCCGAGGACGTGCGGGTGCTGACCTACGAGGTGGCCCGCGAGATGGCGACCGAGCAGTCCCTGCGCTACGCCGAGCTCACCTGCACTCCCTACACCTCCGTGCGCCCGCACGAGGACGGGGTGGGGATGCCGATCGAGGCGTACACCGAGGCGCTGGAGGACGCCCGGGTCGCCGCCGAGCGCGACTTCGGGCTGGTGCTGCGCTGGATCTACGACATCCCCGGGGAGTCCGGGCTGCCCGCGGCCGACGCCACGCTCGACTTCGCGCTGCACCACGCCGGGGACGGGCTGATCGGCTTCGGCCTCGGCGGCCCCGAGATCGGCGTGCCCCGCCCGCAGTTCCAGCCGCACTTCGACGCGGCACGCGCCGCGGGGCTGCGCTCGGTCCCGCACGCGGGGGAGACCACCGGGCCGCAGACGGTCTGGGACGCGCTGCACCTGCTGGGCGCCGAGCGGATCGGCCACGGCACGAGCGCCGCGCAGGATCCTGCGCTGCTCGAGCACCTCGCGGCCACCGGCGTACCCCTCGAGGTGTGCCCGTCCTCCAACCTCGCCACCCGCGCGGTCGCGACGCTCGAGGAGCACCCGCTGCCGCGCTTCGTCGAGGCCGGCGTCACGGTCGCGATCGCCTCCGACGACCCGCCGATGTTCGGCACCACCCTCAACCGGGAGTACGAGCTGGCAGCCGACCTGCTGGACCTCGACGAGGAGGGCGTGCGGGAGCTCGCGCGGACGTCGGTGCGGGCCAGCTTCGCCCCCGACGACGTACGCCGGAGCCTGCTCGCCGCGATCGACGACCACGCCTGAGGCGTCGACCCGCCCGGCCCCCGCGTGCCAGTAGGGTCCTGCCATGTCCGAGGCACCAGCACCGGCTCCCGACGTCCGCCCGGGCAAGTCGGCACGCACGCGGGCCGCCCTGCGGGACATGGCCTTCAAGCACTGCCCACCCTGCTGGGTCCGGCGGCGCGCGGCAACCCCCGGGACGGGGCTGTCGGGGTAGCACCCCCGGCAGGACTCGAACCTGCGACCAAGTCATTAGAAGTGACTCGCTCTATCCAGCTGAGCTACGGAGGCTGGGCCCGCCAAGGCTATCTCCCACATGCCGGGACCACCCTGGCGGGGAGCACGGGGAGATACCGGGAGCGGTACCCTTCGGCCGTGGACGAGAAGACGACAGAGTCGAGCCGCCAGCTGCGGTTCCTCGTCGTCGACGACACCGACGACATCCGCGAGGTCATGGCCCGGATGGTCGAGCGGCAGGGCCACAGTGCCGACCAGGCCATCGACGGTGTCGAGGCCGTCGAGGCGCTGCAGCGCACCAGCTACGACCTGATGCTGCTGGACCTCTCGATGCCGCGGATGACCGGCGAGGAGGTCGTGCGCTGGATCCACCAGCACCCCGAGCACGCCACCGGTCTGCGGGTCGTCGTCGTCAGCGCCTGGGCGGGCGACAAGCGTCCGCTGCTGCAGGAGCTCGGCATCACCGACGTGCTGCCCAAGCCGTTCCGGCGTCAGCAGCTCGAGCAGCTGATCGCCGAGACGATCTGACCCGACGCGCGACCTGAGCCGGATCTTTACTCGATCATGGTCAGGACGATGCCGGCAGGGGTATTCTGCGCAGGCTGGGCAGTGAGGGAGGCTGTCCTGCCCGGGTCGCCCACTCTCGGGGACTCGGACGACCTAGTGCGCAAGGGAGGAACGACCATGCTCGCGAAGATCCGCGCCCGCCGGGCCGCTCGACAGCTGTCCGCTATCTACATGTGGCGTCCGTCCCCCTGAGGACCGACACCACCACGGACGACACCTTGGCGATCGGGCGCCTCGGTGCCGTTCTCGGCCTCCGCGACGAGCCCGGGCCGGTCGCCCTGGGGCCGGGCGGCCCCTACCTCGTCACCTCGGTCGTCGACACCCGTCGGGTGCTGACCGACAGTGACGCCTTCCTCTTCCCCGTCGACGTGACCCGCCGCGCCACGACCGGGGAGCACGCGATGATCACCCGGCTGCGACCCGACCAGGTCACCCGTGGCCTCGCCACCTTCGAGCACGAGCTCTCCCGGGCCGTCGTCGCGTGGGCCGCCGACGACGCCGCGGACGCGATGCGCGTCCTGCGCGAGCCCGTGGCCAGGTCCACGACCGACGCCGTGCTGGGCCCGCTCGAGCCGGCGGACCGCGACCGCGTCGCCGACCTGGTGCTGGCGTGGATCGACGCCCTGGCGCCCGTCATCGCCGCGGCGCGCCCTCCTCGTCGGTGGTCGAACACGCGCCGTGCCGAGCGCGCCGCCCGCGTCGACCTCGAGCGAGCGCTCGCCGACCTGCGGGTCGATGCCCCCACGGTGAGCGCGGTGGAGCTGGCCGCCGGTGTCCAGGTGCCGATCGCCGCGGGGGCCTGGCTGCTCGTGCTGCTAGCCGAGAACCCCGCCGCCGCGGCCCAGGCGGCTCGCCGCGGCCTCGCCACGGAGACGGCCTGGGAGACCCTGCGGCTGCGGCCGCCCACGTGGGTCACGGCCCGCATGACCGCGCGGGAGGTCGCGCTGGAGCACGGCACGGTGCCCGCCCACGCCGTCGTGCTCGTGAGTCCGCTGCTGCTCGGGCGCGGGGCCGACCTCCTGCCGGCGGGGTCGGCCGACCCGGCGCTCTTCGACCCCGCGCGGTGGGACGGCGCGGACGTGCGTCCCGGTGCCTGGCTGCCCTTCGGGGCCGGGCACCACGCCTGTCCGGGTCGCAGCCTGGGGCTGGCGCAACTGACCGCGCTGGCCCGATGGGGCCTGGATCGGCAGGTTGTGCTGACGCAGCCCGCACGGATCGACCAGACTAGGGGCATCTTCCCCTCGCCGGCGCTGCTGCGGTGCGGGGCTCTTCCTTCATCCCCCGAGGAGTGACGTGGCCCCCGCGACACCCGTGGCCCTGCAGGAGCTCGCGGTGGACGTCGCCCCCTCCGCGGACGCAGCGCTCCTGAGCGGCCGGCTGCTCACCGGCGAGCTGTCCGTGGAGGGGGCGTGCGAGCGGGTGTCGGCGCACTTCCTGACCGGCGGGGAGGCGGAGATCGTCGTCCTCGCCCTCACGCTCACCCCGCCGGAGGACCGCGACCCCTGGCTGCACCTCGGGGACCGGGTGTGGCTGCGGGAGTGGGTGGCTCCGGGGTCGCCGTGCCACTCCGTCCCGCGCGACGGCAGCGAGGGGGCGCTCACCATGCCCTACCTCTCCCAGCTCGCCCGCGACGAGATCGTCGCGCTCACCGACCGCGACCTGCTGCCGCCGGAAGCGGCCACCGACCGCGACGAGCTCGAGCAGTGCGGCACCGCCGCGATCGTCTCGTGCGCCCTGCAGCGCGACGCCGCGATGTACGGCAGCCTCTCCGTGGGACGGAGCACCCCCGGCCCTTGGTCCCAGCAGCTGCTCGCCGACTACCGCCTGCTCTCGGCCGCGCTGGCCGCCGGGCTCGCCGCGCAGCACTCCCGCTCGCTGCTCACCGACGCCCTCGCGGTCGGCGACCAGGCCCGCCACGTCCAGCAGCAGTTCTTCGCCACGGTCGGCCACGAGCTGCGGACCCCGCTCTCCACGATCATCGGGTACGCCGAGCTGCTGGCCGACCAGGCCGAGCGCCAGTCGCCCGGGGAGTTCGCGGCGGAGGTGGGGCGCGACGCCGGCCACGTCCTCACGGCCTCCGAGCACCTCCTCGACGTGGTCGAGGACCTGCTGGGCACGGGGCGGCTGCTCGGCGCGGAGGACTCGCGCCTCTCGGTCGACGTGGCCGGCGCCGTGGCCGACGTCGTGCACTGGCACCGGGTGCCCGCCGAGAAGCACGGGGTCACGGTCGTCAACGGCGTACCCACCGGCCTGTCGGTGCTCGCCCGCCCCGCCGGCCTGCGCCAGGTGCTGACCAACCTCGTCGGCAACGCGATCGTGCACAACCGCCACGGCGGCACGGTCGAGGTGGGCGCGCAGCCGCTGGTGGGGGAGGGGGGCCAGCCGCGCGTTCGGGTGACGGTCCGCGACACCGGCCGGGGCCTGAGCGCCGTGCAGCTGCGCTCGGCGTTCGAGCCGTTCGTGCGCTTCGCGGGGCCGAGCGTCAAGGGCACCGGGCTCGGCCTGCCGCTGGCCCGCACCGTCGCCGAGCGCGACGGCGGCGAGCTGGGCGCCGACTCGACGCCCGGCGAGGGCTCGGTCTTCTGGGTGGACCTGCCGGCCGGTTGACCACCCGCCGACCGGCTGCGCCGGGTCGAACGGGTGGGGTCAGCGGATCCGCTGACCCATCCACTCCTCGACCGCGTCGGGCGTGCGCGGCAGGGAGGCCGAGAGATTGTCGTAGCCGTCGGCGGTCACGAGGATGTCGTCCTCGATGCGGATGCCGATGCCGCGCAGCTCCTCGGGGACGAGCAGGTCGTCCTCCTGGAAGTACAGCCCCGGCTCGACGGTGAGCACCATCCCCTCGGCCAGGGTGCCCTTGGCGTAGGCCTCCGGCGCCGCCCGGCCGCAGTCGTGGACGTCCATGCCGAGCATGTGGCTGGTGCCGTGGAGGGTCCACCGCGCGTAGGTCTTGTTGTCGTCGGCCAGCGACTCCTCGGCGCTGACCGGCAGCAGCCCGAGGTCGTCGAGGCCGTGGGCCAGCACCCGCATCGCGGCGCGGTGGGGGTCCTGGAACGCCGCGCCGGGGCGCACCGCTCCGATGCCGGCCTCCTGGGCGTCGAGGACCAGCTGGTAGAGGTCACGCTGCAGCGGGGTGAAGGTGCCGTCGACCGGCAGGGTGCGGGTCACGTCGGCGGTGTAGAGGTTGTGGCCCTCCACGCCCATGTCGAGCAGCACCAGCTCCCCGGGCGTGATCGCGCCGGAGTTCTCGATCCAGTGCAGCGTCGTGGCGTGCTTGCCACCACCCACGATGGAGTCGTAGCCGATGTCGTTGCCCATGGTGCGGGCGCGACGGAAGAAGGTGCCCTCGAGCCAGCGCTCGCCGTAGCGCAGCACGTTGTCCCAGTCAGCGACCGCGTCCTCGAAGCCCAGCGTCGTGGCGTCGCAGGCGGCCTGCAGCTCCCCGACCTCCCAGGAGTCCTTGACCAGCCGCAGCTCGGAGGCCACCCGGGCGAGGTCGCCGTCGGAGGTCAGGTCGCGGGTCTTGGTCGTGGAGGCGGACAGTCGCGACTCGAGCTCGTCGACGTGACGCACCTCCAGACCCAGGGAGTCGGAGATCTCCTTCAGCGACGGACGGCGACCGGCCCAGAGCTCGCCGTACTGCCGGTCGCGGAAGAACTCGTCGGTCTGGCGCGAGGAGCGTGGGCGGGCGTAGAGCACGCCCTCGCCGTCCTCGACCACGAGCACGGCGTCGGAGGTGAGGTTGCCGGAGAAGTAGGCGTGCGCGGTGTCGGCACGGAAGCGGTAGTCGGTGTCGTTGGCGCGCACCTTGTAGGTGCCGGCCGGCAGCACCAGTCGCTCGCCGGGGAAGGCGGCGGAGAGACGCTCGCGACGGGTCGCGGCGAGGTCGGCGACCGGGTGGCGCGGTAGGTCGAGCTCGCGGTCGCCCCAGCCGGTGCGCATGAAGGCGGCGTACGCCTCCGGCACCGCCGGGTCGTGCGACTCGGTCCGGGGCTCGGGCTGCGTCTCCTCGCTCATGCCGCCACTGTACGACGGCGCGCGCGACAGGGGTGATCGGTGCGGGCCGCCGGCCGATAGGCTCGTGACCATGGTCAGGACACGTCGCCAGGGAGTCGCGTTCACGGTCGTCGTGACCGTGCTCGTGGCGCTCGGCGCCCTGCCCATGCTGCTGGTCCTGGCACTGTCCGGCGCCCCGGGCACGCTGCTGCTGGCCACCGTGCTGGCCGCGCTGCCGGTGGGCCCGCTGGTCGGCTGCTACCTCTGGCTGGACCGCTACGAGCCCGAACCCAAGTCGCTGCTGGCCCTGGGCCTGCTGTGGGGTGGCTTCGTCGCCACCGCGGGCGCGCTGCTGGTGCAGGGCATCGGAGGCCTGGTCGTCGGGGTGGGTGAGGTGGCCAGCCTCGCCGTCGTCGCCCCGATCACCGAGGAGGCCGGCAAGGGCGCCTTCCTGGTGCTGCTGCTGTGGCTGCGACGCGCGGAGCTCGACGGCATCCTCGACGGCATCGTCTACGCCGGCATGGTCGGCATCGGGTTCGCCTTCGTCGAGAACATCCTCTACCTCGCCGCCGCCTACGACGGCACCGACGGGATGGGGCCGGGCGGCACCGAGGCGGTCACCGCCACGTTCCGGTGCCGTCCGGTTCCTGGCGCCCGTGGGCGGCTACGTCCTGGCGGTGCTGGCGCACGGGCTGTGGAACGGCTCCACCGTCTTCGGGCTGGGCAGCTTCGCGGCTGTCTACCTCGTGCTGATGGTCCCGGCCCTGATCGGCATGTTCGCCCTGGCCTTCTGGGCGCGCCGGGCCGAGCAGCGGATGCTGGGGGTGGCCCTGGGCGACGCCGCCCAGCGCGGGCTGCTGCCGGCCACCGACATCGCCTGGGTGGTCGACCTGCGGGCCCGTCGTACGGCCCGGTCCTTCGCCCGGCAGCACGGCGGTCGCGAGGGCGAGCAGGCCATGCGGGTCTACCAACAAGCAGCGATCGAGCTCGGATTCCTGCATCATCGCTACCTGCGCGGCACTCCTCCGCCAGACTTCGCGGTGCGCGGCCAGGAGCACGTCCGACGGATCTCCGCCGTGCGCCCATCCATCGCTTTCCCCGGACAGGTGGTCCCGACCCGCATGAGTGCCCGATGAGTGCCCGGCACGAGACCTCGACCGACGTCGGCTCCGGCGACGCCGCCATGATCACCGCGCTGGTGCGTCTGCGCGGCGCGCTGCAGGCCGCTGCGCTGCCGCTGGACCTGCCCGGTGTCGACGAGGTGCGCACCTCCCACCAGGAGATGGTCGACCAGCTCGAGGACTACGTCATCCCACGGGTGATGACCGTCGACGCGCCGCTGCTGGCGGTCGTCGGCGGCTCGACCGGCGCCGGCAAGTCGACCCTGGTCAACACCCTGGTCGGCCACCGCGTCACCGCCTCGGGCGTGCTCCGCCCGACCACGCGCTCGCCCGTGCTCGTGCACCACCCCGAGGACGGCCACTGGTTCGGCCAGGACCGCCTGCTGCCGGACCTGCGCCGCGTGGACCACGCCACCAACGACCCGGACTGCCTGCAGCTGGTCGCCTCCGAGACGATCCCGCAGGGCCTGGCGGTCCTGGACGCGCCCGACGTGGACTCCGTCGACGAGCAGAACCGCGCGCTCGCCGCGCAGCTGCTCGCCGCCGGCGACCTCTGGCTCTTCGTCACCTCGGCCGCGCGGTACGCCGACCAGGTGCCCTGGACCTTCCTCAAGCAGGCCGCCGACCGCTCGACGGCGGTGGCGATCGTGCTGGATCGCACCGCCCCGGAGGCCGTGCAGACGGTCTCGACGCACCTGGCCAGGATGCTGGCCGCCCGCGGCCTGAAGGACTCCCCGCTCTTCGTCGTCCACGAGGGCGCGGTCGACGAGGAGGGGCTCCTGCCCGCTGGTCACGTGGCCGAGGTGCGGGGCTGGCTCGAGTCGCTGGCCGAGGACTCCGGCGCGCGTTCCGCGGTCGTGAAGCAGACCCTCGACGGCGCCATCCGCTCCCTGACCCACCACGTGCACCCGGTCGCCGACGCGGCCGCCGCCCAGGTGGAGGCCGCCGAGCACCTGCGTCGTCTCAGCGACCAGGCCTACTCCGACGCGTTGTCCCGGGCGCTGGCCGCCACGGCCGACGGCACCCTCCTGCGTGGCGAGGTCCTCGCCCGGTGGCAGGAGTTCGTGGGCACCGGGGAGCTGCTGCGCTCGCTGGAGACCAAGGTCGGCTGGCTGCGCGACCGCGTCGTCGGCGCGGTCAAGGGCAAGCCCGCCCAGGCCGAGCGGGTGACCGTCGCGGTCGAGTCCGGCCTGGAGCTGCTCGTCCTCGAGCACGCCGAGGAGGCCGCCGAGGCGGCTGAGCGGGCCTGGCGCCAGCTGGAGTCGGGCGTGAGTCTGCTGGCCACCGCCGGCCCCGACATCGGGCGCGCCTCCCGCGACCTGCGCCGCCGCGCCGAGCGTGCGGTGCGCGAGTGGCAGGGCGACGTGCTGGAGATGGTCCGCGCCGAGGGGGAGGGCAAGCGCACCACGGCGCGCTTCCTCGCCCTCGGGGTCAACGGGCTCTCCGTCGCGCTGATGGTCGTCGTCTTCTCCCACACCGCCGGCCTGACCGGCGCCGAGGCCGGCATCGCCGGCGGCTCGGCGGCGCTGGGCCAGAAGCTGCTGGAGGCGGTCTTCGGCGACCAGGCCGTGCGCGGCATGGCCGAGCGGGCGCGGCAGATGCTGGAGGAGCGGATCACCGGCCTCTTCGCCACCGAGCAGGCGCGCTACACCGCCCTGGTCGAGGGCCTGGGCCTGAGCGACGAGGCGCCGGAGGCGCTGCGCGTGGCGGCCCGTCGGGTCGACGACGTGCGCTTCTCCAGCGCCCAGCGCGAGCACTGAGCGCACCGACCCCCTAGGGTGTGGGCCAGCACCACGAACAGGGTCGAGCGGGTTGGGGGATCATGACGTCCTTGCTGGAGGGGGCCAAGAAGCTGGTCACCCGGGGCACCGACACCGGAGCCCGGCTCGAGGGCCTGGGCGCCGCGACCGAGGCGGCCCGGGGTCGGCTCGACGACGAGCTGGTCGGGCGTGCCGCCACGGTGGTCGAGCGCGGCACCAGCCGGTTGCGGCTCTCCGCGCACCACACGGTCGTCGGGATCGCCGGTGCCACGGGCTCGGGCAAGTCGTCCACGTTCAACGCGCTGACCGGGCTGGAGCTCTCGGCCGTCGGCGTACGCCGGCCCACCACGTCGTGGGCGACCGCGTGCGTCTGGGGCACCGAGGGTGCCGGCGAGCTGCTGGAGTGGCTGGGCATCCCGCCGCGCCACCAGACGACCCGTGACTCGATGCTCGACACCCGACGCGAGTCCAACGCGCTCGAGGGCGTCGTGCTCCTCGACCTCCCCGACCACGACTCGACCGAGGTGGCGCACCACCTCGAGGTGGACCGGCTCGTCGCGCTCGCCGACATGTTCGTGTGGGTCCTCGACCCGCAGAAGTACGCCGACGCGGCCATCCACGACCGCTACCTCGCGCCGATGCGCACGCACGCCGACGTGATGGTGGTCGTGCTCAACCACATCGACACCGTGCCCGAGGACCGGCGTGACGCGATGGTCGACGACGTCCGGCGCCTGCTCGCCGCCGACGGCATCCCCGACGTCCCGGTGATCCCGATCTCCGCCCGTCACGGTATCGGCATCGACCAGCTCAAGGGCGAGATCGAGAAGCGGGTCGCCGACAAGCGGATGACCGCCGGCCGCATCGAGGCCGACGTGCGCGCCGCGGCGGCCGAGCTGCGCGCTGCAGCCGGGGACGCGCCCACGCGCACCCTGTCTGACGAGCGGGTCGAGGCCCTCGAGTCGGCGCTCGCCGAGGGTGCCGGCGTCCCGGCGATCGTGGAGGCGGTGGAGCGCTCCACCCGCTGGCGGGCCGGTCGCGCCACGGGATGGCCGCTGGTCTCGTGGGTCGGCCGCCTGCGTCCCGACCCGTTGAAGAAGCTCGAGATCGACCTCGGGGCCGACTCCAAGGCACTGCGGGGTCAGGGCGTCTCGGTGCCGCAGGCCACCGCCGTGCAGCGCGCCAAGATCGACGCCGAGGTCCGCTCGCTCGCCGACGACGTCTCGACCGGGCTCGGCGCCCCGTTCGCCGACTCCGTCCGTCGCGCCTCGACCGCCCGCCTCTCCGAGGTCGGGGACCGTCTCGACGACGCCCTGCGCACCGTCGACCTCGACGCCGAGCGACTCCCGGTGTGGGCCGGCGCCGTGCGGGTCCTGCAGTGGCTGCTCGTGCTGGCCGCCCTCGTCGGGGGCGCCTGGAGCGTGGCGGCCATGCTCTCCGGAGGTCTCGGCGACCTGCCCCGCGTCGGGGGAGTCGCGCTGCCGCTGGTGCTGCTCGGTGGCGGGGTGCTGCTCGGGGTGTTCCTGGCGCTGGTCTGTCGCGGGCTGGTCGCCGCGACCGCGCGCTCGCGTGCGGCCGCAGCGGACCGCAGGCTGCGGGAGGCCGTCTCGGAGGTCGCCTCCGAGCTGGTGGTCGCCCCCGTGCAGACCGAGCTGACGGCGTACACCTCGCTGCGCACGGGCCTGGACCGCGCCCTGGCCTGAGTCCCTCCGGGAGGGGACGGGACCGCCGGGCGTCCACAGGGGCGTCCCTCGGCACGGGTCTCCCCAGCGGTCCTCGAGGCCGCGTCGGAGCACGGCGTACGACGGCAGGCTCCTGCCCGTGGGGACGCCGGTCCCCGAGGAGGAGGACATCGTGCTCAACGACACCCTGGTGACCATGGAGGGCTGGCTCGGCAGCAACGTCACCGTCCGGCAGGCGGGGGAGGCCAGCGTGGCCAGCTTCCGGCTGGCGGCGACGCCCCGCCGGTTCAGCGCGGCGACCGGGCAGTGGAGCGACGACACCACGCAGTGGTTCACCGTCAACGCCTGGCGCGCGCTCGGGGAGGGCTGCGCGGCCTCGTTGCGGCGCGGTGACCCGGTGGTCGTCGTGGGGCGGCTGCGGGCCTCGACGTGGACCAACGCCCAGGGGGTGGCGATGACCTCCTTCGAGGTCGATGCGCAGGTCGTGGGCCACGACCTCAACCGCGGCACCACCGTCTTCACACGCACACCGCGGCAGGCGGGTGAGGAGGGGCAGGCCGCCTGAGCCCGGGCCGCTGGCCGTGGGTAGGCTCGGGGACCATGGCGGAATATGTCTTCACCCTGCGCAACGTCCGCAAGGCCCACGGTGACAAGGTCGTCCTCGACAACGTCACCCTGTCGTTCCTGCACGGCGCCAAGATCGGCGTCGTCGGACCCAACGGCACCGGCAAGTCCTCGCTGCTCAAGATCATGGCCGGGCTCGACCAGCCCAACAACGGCGACGCGATCCTCGACCCCGAGGCCACTGTCGGGATGCTGCAGCAGGAGCCGCCGCTGACCGAGGGCAGGACGGTCCTGGAGAACGTCCAGGAGGCCGTCGGCGAGATCAAGACGAAGATGGACCGCTTCAACGAGATCGGCGAGCTGATGGCCGAGCCCGACGCGGACTTCGACGCCCTGATGGCCGAGATGGGCGACCTGCAGACCGACCTGGACAACGCCAACGCCTGGGACCTCGACAGCCGCCTGGACCAGGCGATGGACGCGCTGCGCTGCCCGCCGCCGGACGCGATCGTCGACAACCTGTCCGGTGGCGAGCGCCGCCGGGTGGCGCTGTGCAAGCTGCTGCTCCAGCAGCCCGACCTGCTGCTGCTCGACGAGCCGACCAACCACCTCGACGCCGAGTCGGTGCAGTGGCTGGAGGGCCACCTGGCCAGCTACCCCGGTGCCGTCCTGGCCATCACCCACGACCGGTACTTCCTCGACAACGTCGCCGAGTGGATCCTCGAGCTCGACCGGGGCAAGACTCACCCCTACGAGGGCAACTACTCCACCTACCTGGAGACCAAGAAGGAGCGCCTGAAGATCGAGGGGCAGAAGGACGCCAAGCGCGCCAAGATGCTCGAGAAGGAGCTGGAATGGGTCCGCTCCAACCCCAAGGCGCGCCAGGCCAAGTCCAAGTCGCGTCTCGCGCGCTACGAGGAGATGGCGGCCGAGGCCGACCGGATGCGCAAGATCGACACCTCCGAGATCAACATCCCGGCCGGTCCGCGCCTCGGTGACGTGGTGCTGGAGGCCAAGGAGCTCACCAAGGGCTTCGACGGCCGCACCCTCATGCACGACCTGTCGTTCTCGCTGCCGCGCGCCGGCATCGTCGGCGTCATCGGCCCCAACGGCGTCGGCAAGACCACGCTGTTCCGGATGATCCGTCTGGGAGGTCGTCTCCGACGGCCTGGACTTCATCAAGGTCGCCAACTTCGAGATGAACTCCCGCGCCTACGTCGCCTCCTTCGGCTTCAAGGGCCCGGACCAGCAGAAGAAGGCCGGCGTGCTCTCCGGCGGTGAGCGCAACCGCCTCAACCTCGCCCTCACGCTGAAGATGGGCGGCAACCTGCTGCTGCTCGACGAGCCGACCAACGACCTGGACGTGGAGACGCTCTCCTCGCTCGAGGACGCGCTGCTCGACTTCCCCGGCTGCGCCGTGGTCACCTCCCACGACCGGTGGTTCCTCGACCGCGTCGCGACCCACATCCTGGCGTGGGAGGGCGACGAGGAGGACCCGGCCAAGTGGTTCTGGTTCGAGGGCAACTTCGCGGCCTACGAGGAGAACAAGATCGAGCGCCTCGGCGTGGAGGCAGCGCGTCCCCACCGGGTGACGCACCGGCGCCTCACGCGGGACTGACGGGGACGCGCCAGCGGACCCGTCGTCGGTGGTCGAGCGAGCGGCACGGCTGAGCTTGCGAAGCCGTGACCCGCGTGTCGAGACCCGGTGACGTACCCGCTGACCGTTACCTGATCTCCGCCTCCGGGTGACCGGCCACCAGCCGGTCGGAGACCGCGTCGAAGACCCGCGCGACGGCACGGAAGTCATCGGCGTCCACCAGGTCGACCAGGTGTGCGCGCACGCCGCGCACGTGCACCTGCGCGGCGCGCTCGAGGAGCTCCAGCCCCTCCTCGGTCATCACGCACACGATGCCGCGCCCGTCCTCGGGGGAGGTCGTGCGCTGCACCAGGTGCGCCTTCTCCATGCGGGACACGGTGTGGGTGACCCGGCTGCGCGAGTGCGCGAGCGCGTCGGCGAGCTGGGCCATCCGCATCCGGCCCTCGCGCTCGGAGAGCCGCACGAGGATCTCGTACTCGGTCAGGGAGAGGTCGAACGCCCGGCGCAGGTCGGCGTCGAGCCGGTCGAAGAGCAGCGTCGTGCCGAGGACGAGGGAGCGCCAGGAGTGCTGCTCGTCCTCGCTGAGCCAGCGGGTCTCGGTGGAGAGGTCGGGCGTGGGCACCCGCGTACTTTACGCGGCTGCCCACCCCGATCAGCTCAACCGGTGCCGGTCGGGCGGGTGCCCGTCCGGCGCGGCGTCGTACGACGGGACCGCCGGCGGCCCCGCGGGTGGATCAGGACAGGCGCTCGAGGATCAGCGCCATGCCCTGGCCGCCGCCCACGCACATGGTGATCAGACCGGTGGTCTTGTCGTGCCAGTCCAGGCTGTTGAGCATGGTGTTCTGCAGGCGCGCGCCGGTCATGCCGAAGGGGTGACCGACGGCGATCGCGCCGCCGTTGACGTTGAGGCGGTCGATGTCGATGCCGAGGTCCTGGTAGGACGGCACGACCTGCGCGGCGAAGGCCTCGTTGATCTCGACCAGGTCGATGTCACCGATGCTCATGCCGGCGTTGGCCAGCGCCTTCTTGGTGGCCTCGACCGGGCCGAGGCCCATGATCTCGGGGGAGAGGCCCGAGACGCCGGTGGAGACCACGCGCGCGAGCGGGGTCAGGCCCAGCTCGGCGGCCTTGGTGTCGCTCATCATGACCACGGCGGCGGCGCCGTCGTTGAGCGGGCAGCAGTTGCCGGCCGTCACGACGCCGTCGGGGCGGAAGACCGGGTTGAGGCCGGCGATGGCGTCGTAGGTGACACCGGCGCGCGGGCCGTCGTCGGCGGAGACGACGGTGCCGTCGGCCAACGTGACCGGGGTGATCTCACGGGCCCAGAAGCCGTCGGCGATCGCCTTCTCGGTGAGGTTCTGCGAGCGGACGGCGTACTCGTCGAGCTCCTTGCGGTCCAGCCCGCGCAGGGTGGCGACGTTCTCGGCGGTCTGGCCCATCGCGATGTAGACGTCGGGGACCAGGCCGTCCTCGCGCGGGTCGTGCCAGGCGCCCGCGGCGTTGCCGAGCTCGGCGGTCTTGTTCGTGCGCTCCTGCGCCTCGGCGAAGACGGGGTTCTTGGTGTCGGGCCAGTGGTCGGAGGTGCCCTTGGCGAAGCGGGACACGGTCTCGACGCCGGCGGAGACGAAGATGTCGCCCTCACCGGCCTTGATGGCGTGGAAGGCCATCCGGGTGGTCTGCACCGAGGAGGCGCAGTAGCGGGTGGTCGTCGCGCCCGGGACCTCCAGGCCCATGAGCGTGGTGACGATGCGGGCCATGTTGTTGCCGGACTCGCCTCCGGGCAGGCCGCAGCCGAGGTAGAGGTCCTCGATCGTGGTGGGGTCCAGCGCCGGGATCTTGTCGAGCGCGGACTGGATCGCGAAGGCGGCCAGGTCGTCGGGGCGGAAGTCCTTCAGCGAGCCCTTGTTGGCACGCCCGATCGGCGTGCGGGCGGCGGAGACGATGACTGCTTCGGGCATGCGGGGATGCTCTTCTCTGTGGGGTGGCTCCGGACCGGATCACACTAGCCTGGGAGCATCGGGCGCGTGAGACACGTCTATGAGTGCCCGGTGCGGTGGGCGGACCTCGACGCCCTGGGCCACGTCAACAACGTCGTCTACGTCGACTACCTGCAAGAAGCCCGCGTCGACATGTTCCGCAGCCACCGCGTGGAGCTGATGGGGCAGGAGCTGGTCGAGGGGCTCGTCGTGGCCCGCACCCAGGTGCGGTACGTCGAGCCGCTGATGTTCCGCTTCGAGCCGGTGCGCATCGACTGCTGGGTCACCGAGGTCCGCGCGGCCTCGTTCACCCTCGCCTACGAGGTCTACGACGAGCGGCCGGACGGCTCGCGGAGGCTGTACCTCACCGCGACGACCGAGCTGACGCCGTACGTCTTCGCCGAGGAGCGCCCGCGCCGCCTCACCGCCGAGGAGAAGGCGGTCCTCGAGGGCCACCGCGACCCCGATGCCGAGGCCCCCGAGCGCGCGCCGCAGCGGACCCCGGCGCACCGCCTGGAGGTGGGCCACTACCCGGTGCAGGTGCGGTTCAGCGACGTCGACGTCTACGGGCACGTCAACAACGTGAAGTACTTCGAGTACCTCCAGGAGGCCCGCATCGCGATGATGGGCCGGCTCTGGGAGGAGGTGCCCGGGGAGACCGGGCGCAGCTCGCTCGTGGTCGCCCAGGTCGACGTCGACTACAAGGTGCCGATCCTGCACCGAGCCGCGCCGTACGACGCGTGGACCTGGGTCAGCCACGTCGGCTCGACCTCGTTGGTCATGGAGACCGAGATCGTCGACGCCGCCGATCCCGAGCGGGAGGTGCTCCTGGCCCGGGCCCGGGTGGTGCTGGTGTTCTTCGACCCGGCGTCGGGCCGGCCGCGTCGTCCCGACGATGACGTCCGTGCTCCGCTGCTGGAGGTCATGTCTCCATCGTGTTGACCATGAACTGCGCCGCGTGGGTGACGTAGTCCCAGAACTGCTGGTCCTGCTCCGGCGGCAGCGCGACCTCGTCGAGGGCGTCGCGGAAGTGCTTGAGCCAGTGGTCGCGCGCGGTCGGGTCGACCGGGAAGGGCGCGTGGCGCATCCGCAGCCGCGGGTGGCCGCGTCGCTCGCTGTAGGTCGTGGGGCCGCCCCAGTACTGCATGAGGAAGAGCCGGAACCGCTCCTCGGCCGGGCCCAGGTCCTCCTCGGGGTACATCGGGCGCAGCACCTCGTCACCGGCCACGCCGGCGTAGAAGCGGGCCACGATGCGGGTGATGGTCTCCTCGCCGCCGATCTCGTCGTAGAAGCTCACCGGTCCATCATGCCGATCGGGCGGTGGCGGCTCACACCCGGCGTGGAACAGTGGGCTCGACCGCAGGGCCGAGCCCTGACCCACGCACCCCAGGAGTTCACCGTCATGGCCACCACCCGCACCGCGAAGACCACCTGGCAGGGCTCCCTCGCCGAGGGCGCCGGCAGCGTGGAGCTGCAGTCCTCCGGCGTCGGCAGCTTCGACGTGTCCTGGCCCTCCCGCTCCGAGGAGGCCAACGGCAAGACCTCGCCCGAGGAGCTCATCGCTGCCGCGCACTCCTCCTGCTTCTCCATGGCGCTGTCGGCCGGGCTGTCCAAGGCCGGCACCCCGCCGACCACGCTGGAGACCAGCGCCGCGTGGAGGGCATCACCGAGGAGCAGTTCGTCGAGGCCGCCGAGGGCGCGAAGGCCAACTGCCCGGTCAGCAAGGCGCTGGCCGGCACCACCATCACGCTCGACGCCGCGCTGGCCTGAGCCGACCGCCGCACCGACCACGCACGAAGGGCCGGCCCCCTGGCAGATGCTGGGGGGCCGGCCCTTCGGCGTACGGCGCTGGGTGCCGGGTGCTGGGTGCCGGATCAGGCGTCGTCGGAGCCGCGGGGCTCCCTGGCCGCCAGCTCGGCGGCGGCCGCGGTCTCCTCGCGGTGCCACACCACGCGCTGGGCGAAGGGGATCTCGATGCCGACCTTCTTGGCGTGCACGACGTCGGAGTCGTAGGCGATGCCGACGTCGATGACCGCGCGCGACCAGTTCTGCGACAGGTTGCCGACGCGCATGATCTCGCCGTTGGGGACGTACCAGACCGTGCCGTCCAGCGAGCGCAGCCGCGTCACGCGCAGCGACACCGCCTCGACGGTGCCGATGGCCTCGCCGACGTTGACGACGTCACCGACGCCGAACTGGTCCTCGAAGATCATGAAGATGCCGGAGAGGAAGTCCTTGACCAGCGACTGGGCGCCGAAGCCCAGCGCCAGGCCGACGATGCCGGCCGAGGCGATGATCGGGGCGATGTTCACGCCGATCTCGCTGAGCATCATCGTGCCGATGATGGCGATCAGCAGGCCGGTGACGATCGACTTCAGCAGGCTGCCCATCGTCTGGGCCCGCTGGACGCGACGTGCCTGGGTGATGGAGTCGCGCGCGGCGACCTCCTGCTCGGCCTTGGTGGAGCGGCCGCGCGAGAAGCGGGGCACCCGGGCGGGCAGCACGCCGTCCTCGGCGCTGTTGACGAGACGGTCGACGAGACGGTGGAGCACCCAGCGGACCACGAGCCCGATCAGGAGCAGCCCCAGCAGGGCGAGGGGGACCCCGATGAGGACGTCGGCCGCTCGGGCGAGTGACTCGTTGCCGGTCCAGTCCTGGACCTGCGTGCACCACCACTCGTCCGCCGTGCAGGTGTCGGCTAGGGAGAACATGCCGGCCAGTAAACCGGGGGAGCGGCGAGGAATCGAACCACCCCGAGCGTGGGTCCGGTGTCACGCCCGTCACGTTGCGCACCCGCGCCGGCGGACCGCGCGGAGGGATGAGCGCCGAGCCACTATCCTGGCGCGCGTGACCTCGCAGCTCGCCCCCACCGTCCGTCGTGCCCTGGCCGCGTTCCTCGCGCTGGGCGCCACCGTCCTGACCGCGGTCTCCCTCGCGGTGCTCACCGCGGCTCCCGCTGCGGCCGAGGTGCCGACCGGCTGGTCCGACCCGGACCCGGTCGACCCGGTGTTCGTGCTGCTGGTCGCCGTCGGTCTGCCGCTGCTCGGTGCGCTGGTGATCACCGCGATGGTCTACGGCCCGCCGCTGGCGCGTGGCGAGCGCGTCGCCCCCGGCGCCCCCGAGGTCGAGAACCAGTGGCTCGGCGGCCCCCGGAAGGCCACCGTCGAGCTGGCCGGGCCCGATGGCGAGGGCTCCCAGGCCGGAGGTGCCAGTGGCCGCTGGTGACCCCTTCACCGCCTCCGAGCGGGCCCAGCTCGACGCGACCATCCGGCGCGCCGAGCAGACCTGCCGCGCGGAGATCTCGGTCTTCGTCGGCAACGCCGAGGGCGAGGACCCCCGCGTCTTCGCCACCCAGCTGCACAACACCCTGGTCGCGCCCTCGCGCAGCATCCTGGTGATGGTCGACCCCACCCGCCGTCTGCTCGAGGTCGTCACCGGCGCCCACGTGCGCCGTCACCTCACCGACGCCGAGGTCGAGATCGCGGTGCTGCACATGCGCACCGACTTCGCCACCGGCGACCTCGCCGGCGGCCTGCGCCGCGGGATCGAGATGCTCGCCGAGCACGCCCGCCCCCCGCGCACCCTCCACTCCGGCGCCTGACCGCCGAGAAGTCACTCACGCACGGCCGAGCCGTCACTGGCGCACGGCCGAGAGGTCGCTGGCGCGCGGCCGAGAGGTCGCTGACGCACGCCCGTCGCCCGCCGCCGTACGACGAAGAGGTCACTCCCGCACGTCGACCGTGCGGGAGTGACCTCTCGAGCGTGCGTGAGTGACGCCTCGGCTACCGGGCGGCGTCGCAGGCCTGGGCAGCGAGCGCCCGCTGGGCGTCGGCCAGGCCCTCGCGGACGTAGCGCTGCGCCGGGACCGGGGCGTCGGTCGTGGCCAGCCACGACTCGACCTTCTCGACCAGCTCCGGCGAGGCCAGCGGGGTCGGGAAGATGTAGCCCAGGACCGTCGAGGCCCGGTGGGTGCCGAGGTGCTCCCAGGCCTGCTCGCCGGCGGTGAGGTACTTCTCGACGTACGGCGCCAGCAGCTCCTCCTGGCCGGTGCGCACGAACGAGAACACGATCGAGCGGGCGGTCTCGTTGGGCGTGGACTCGTCGAGGACCGCGAGCCTCCATGCCTCGGCCTTCGCGTCGGCGTCGGGCTGGGCGGCGCGGGCGGCGGCGGCGTGCTCCTGGCCGGAGATCGTCGAGTCCTGGGCCAGCTCATGCTCGATCCGGTCGCCGGCGCGGCCGGTGGCGGCGAGCGAGGTGACCAGCGACCAGCGCAGGTCCTGGTCGACGGCGAGGCCCTCGAGCTGCTCGGTGCCGTCGAGCAGCCCCTCGACGAACGACAGCGCCTGCTCGGAGCGGGCTGCCCCGGCGTAGGAGCGGACGAAGGTCAGCTGGTGGTCCGAGCCGGCCTCGGCGGCCAGGGCCAGCTCGCGCAGGCCCTCCTCCCAACGGGTCTGCAGCGCCTCGCGCCGAGCCGGGTCGGAGTAGAGGTTGACCGCGGTGGCGGCGGTCGCGGGGATCCGCGAGACGCCCCAGGCGTCGGTCTCCTGGCCGATGTTGGCCAGCACCAGCTCGGCGTAGTCGGTGGCCGGCATCTCGGCGTCGCGGGTCATGTCCCAGGCCGCACCCCAGACCAGCGCGCGGGCCAGGGAGTCGTCGAGCTTCGAGAGCCCCTCGATCGCGGTGGCCCGCGAGCGCTCGTCGAGACGGATCTTGGCGTAGGCCAGGTCGTTGTCGTTGAGCAGCAGCAGGTCGGGCTGCTGCTCGCCCACGAGCTCGGTGATCTCGGTCAGCTCGCCCTCGACGTCGGTCTCGACGTAGCGGGTGCGCACGAGCGAGCCGCTGTCGTCGTAGGAGTAGCAGCCGATGCCGATGCGGTGGCGACGCAGGGTGGGCCAGTCCGGGTGGGCGGTCTGGCGGACCGCGACGCGGGAGTAGGCGCCGTCGGCGTCCAGCTCGATCTCGGGGGAGAGCGTGTTGACGCCCGCGGTCTGCAGCCACTCCTGGGCCCAGCCGGTGAGCTCGCGGCCCGAGGCCTTCTCGAGGGCGGCCAGCAGGTCCTTGAACTCGCTGTTGCCGAACGCGAAGTCCTTGAAGTACTGCCGCAGGCCGGCGATGAAGTCCTCGATGCCGACCCAGGCCACCAGCTGCTTGAGCACCGAGGCGCCCTTGGCGTAGGTGATCATGTCGAAGTTGACCTCGACCGCGTGCAGGTCGTGGTTGTCGGCGGCGATCGGGTGGGTCGACGGCATCTGGTCCTGGCGGTAGCCGGTCTGCTTGCGCGCGTTGGCGAAGCCGGTCCAGGCGTCGTCGTACTCCGTGGCCTCGACCTCGGCGTGGTAGCAGGCCCACTCGGCGAAGGACTCGTTGAGCCACAGGTCGTCCCACCACTTCATGGTCACCAGGTCGCCGAACCACATGTGCGCCATCTCGTGCAGGATCACCGAGGCGCGGAACTCGTAGAACGAGCGCGGCTGGCGGGACCGGGGGAGGTACTCGTCGCGCAGCGTCACGGCGCCGGCGTTCTCCATCGCGCCCATGTTGTACTCCGGCACGTAGAGCTGGTCGTACTTGCCGAACGGGTAGGGGAAGTCGAAGAGCTCCTCGAAGAACTCGAAGCCCTGCTTGGTGAGCCGGACGATCTCCTCGCGGTCGCGCTCGAGGTACTCCACCAGCGACTGGCGGCAGAAGTGGCCCAGCGGGATGGTGCCGTGCTTGCCCTCGTAGACGTCCTGGACCTCGTGGTACTCGCCGGCCACCAGGGCGGTGATGTAGGTCGACATCCGCTCGGTGGGCTCGAAGGCCCACTGCGCCTTGCCGTCCCCGAGCGGCGTCGGCTCGGGGGTGGGGGCGTTGGAGACGACCTTCCAGTCCTCCGGCGCGGTGACGGTGAAGCGGAAGACCGACTTCAGGTCGGGCTGCTCGAAGGTGGTGAAGACGCGGCGGGCGTCGGGCACCTCGAACTGGCTGTACAGGTAGACGCGCCCGTCGACCGGGTCGACGAACCGGTGCAGGCCCTCGCCGGTGTGCGAGTAGGCGCAGTCGGCGCGGACGACCAGCGTGTTCTCGGCGGCCAGGCCGGTCAGGGTGATCCGGCTGTCGGCGTACGCCAGTACGACGTGACGTCCAGGAGGGCGGCGCGGGTGGCGGCCTCGTCCCGGGTGAGGTTGGTTCCAGGCATGGCGCCGATCATGTCACCGCCTGTCGAGCCCTTTCCCGCGGGTGCGTGCGAGAGTCCAGCGAGCGTCGGTGGGAGCCCGGCGTGGGACCGAGGTCCCGTGGCTGACGGGACCATCGGGACTGGTGTGACCAATGTGAAAATTTGGTCACGGTCGGCGTGTCGGTGCTTGACATGCGGTTTACTCACGCCTCGTGACCAGGATTCGTGGCCTGATCGGCGTGTCGCTCGCGGCTTTTCTCGTAGCCGTGGGCTTACCCTTCGCGCCCCCGGCCGCGGCGGAGCAGGTCGCGCTGTGCGACGGCTACGCCGGTTGCGCGGACAAGGGCTACGGCAACCGTGGCTACCGCGCCAACAACGACCGCATGTGGTGGCGGATGTACACCGGCCACAACTGCACGAACTACGTCGCCTACCGCATGGTCCAGAGCGGCATGTCGTCCGAGCGTCCCTGGGAGGGCAGCGGCAACGCGTCCAACTGGGGGCACGCGATGTCCCGCATCACCGACGACACCCCCATGGTAGGACTTCTGGGGCGGCGACTTCCACTGGCGCCGCATCACCAAGGGCGACCGCTACTGGCCCAACGGGTTCATCCACTTCAACGACCGCGAGGTCGAGGCCACCGAGCAGCCGACGATCACCGGCGACGCCGCGGTCGGCGAGACCCTGCGCGCCACGACGGGCAGCTGGACGCCGTCGGCCAGCCAGCAGCTGCAGTGGTACGCCGCCGGCAAGCCGATCCCGGGTGCCACCGAGGCCACGTTCACCCCGACGCCCGCGCAGCGCAAGACGCGTCTGAGCGTCGTCGTCACCGCCCGCAGCAAGGGCTACGTCGACGGCACCGCCTCCACCCCGCGCAGCCGCAAGGTGCAGCCGGGCACGCTGGTCGCCGCGGCGGCCCCCGCCCTGGAGGGCACGGCCCGGGTCGCCGAGACGCTCACGACCAGCCGCGGTGACTTCGAGCCCGCCGCCGACTCCACCACCGTGCAGTGGTTCGCCGACGGTGAGCCGATCGAGGGCGCCACCGGCAACCGCCTCAAGCTCACGCCCGGCCTGATGGATGCGCGCATCACCTCGCAGGTCACCGCGGTGCGCGAGGGCTACCACGACCTCGTGGTCACCTCGCCGGCCACCGAGCGGGTCGCACCGGGCCGCATCGTGCTCGACGAGCCCTGGAAGCTCGGGGGCGAGCCTGCGCGCGGCGAGCGGCTCACCGTCGACCCCGGCACCGTCGTCACGCCCGAGGACGCCGAGGTCACCTACACCTGGCTGCGCGACGGCAAGCCGGTCGACGGGCGAGACGGGCTGCGCTACCGCTTGGGCACCGCCGACGTGGGCCGTCTCGTGGCGGTCCGGGTCGAGGTCAGCCGTCGCGGCTACGCCACGCAGACCCAGGTGCTCGAGGCGGCGCACCGCACGACGACGACGTCGCGCACCACCGCCGAGGCCCGCATCAAGGTCGTGGACAAGGGCACCCGTCGCAAGCCGGACGTGCGCCGGCACGTCGTGCTCGACCTGCTGGTCGAGGCCCGTGGCGTCGACGGCCCTGCCGGTCCGGTGGTGGTCAAGGTCGACGGTCGCGAGGTCGAGGCCCGCGTCGAGCAGGGGACCGGGAAGGTCAAGCTGCGCAACGTGGAGCCCGGCAAGCACCGCATCCGCGTGGTCTACCTGGGCACCGAGGTCATCGGGCGCTCCCGCGACGTGCTGAAGGTCCGGGTGCCGAAGGACGCGCCGGCCGAGGAGAGCGGCAAGGAATAGGACCGCGGTCCGGTTCTGTTCGTGCCTGCATGGACAAGGCTGACTTCTGGTTCGACCCGCTCTGCCCGTTCGCCTGGATCACCTCGCGGTGGATCCTGGAGGTGGCGGAGGTCCGCGACATCGAGGTGGCCTGGCACCAGATGTCCCTGGCCTACCTCAACGAGGACAAGGACATCCCCGACGACTACCGCGCGATGCTGGCCGACGCGTGGGGCCCGGTCCGGGTCGTGCGCGCCGCCATCGAGGAGCGCGGCGACGAGGTGACCCTCCCGCTTTACACCGCCATCGGCACCCGCACCCACACCGACGGTCGCGGCGCGACCAAGGAGGTCGTGGCCGAGGCGCTGGCCGAGGTGGACCTGCCCGCCTCGCTGCTCGACGCCTGGGACGACTCGTCCTACGACGACGCAATCAAGAAGTCCCACCACGCCGGCATGGACCAGGTCGGCGACGAGGTGGGCACCCCCACCATCGCCGTCAACGGCACCGCCTTCTTCGGCCCGGTGCTCACCTCCATCCCGCGCGGTGAGGAGGCCGGGAGGCTCTGGGACGGTGCGGTGCTGCTCGCCGGTTACCCGCACTTCTTCGAGCTCAAGCGGTCGCGCACGGCGGAGCTCGACTTCAGCTGACGTCGCACCGGTGCGGCGTCCGTGCCGCACGATCAGGGCGGCTCAGAGGTCGAGGGCCGCCCGGTGCTCGGGCAGCGCGGCCACCCGCAACTCGATGAGCACGGCCTCGACGCGCTCGCGCACGCGCCGGTGGTCCTCGCCCCAGTGGGCGATGTCGGCCAGGGCGTCGCGGACCACCTGCGCGGTGCTGGGCTGACGCAGGACCAGCCGCGGCGTCCCGTCGTCGTCGAGCCGCACCGGCCAGATCGCCGGCGTGGTGAGCATCCGGCGCAGGAGGTCGTGCAGCTGGTCGAGGACCTGCACGGCCGTGGTCGGGTCGTTGACCCCGGGCGACAGGGCTCGCTCGGCCACGTCGACCAACCGGCGTACGCCGTAGCCCAGGTCCTGCTCCATGCTCCGGTCCGAGACGAGCGCGACCCGGCACAGCAGGTCGTCGGGGTCGGCCGGGACATCGGCCGGGTCGCCGTGGACCGCGAGCAGCGGGCTGCCCTCCACCACGAAGCCCCCGATCGGCACCAGCACCTCGACCCGCACCTCGGCGGCGCGGGCGGCCCGGACCAGGGGCACCACGTCGATGCGGTCGAGGTACCCGCTGCGCGGAGCCGCGATCACGTGGGGACCGGGGAGGTCGGGCAGCTCCGGCCGCTCGTGCGGCCAGCCGGAGTGCTGTCCCTCGACGAGGAGCGTGCGACAGTCCTGCGCGGTGCGCTGGAGGATGCTGGCGACCCCCACCGAGGTCGTGATGCGGTGGATGAAGGCCAGGAACATCGCCACCGCGACCAGCACCAGCAGGTAGGCCAGCGTGATCGCCAGCTGCGGGACCCCGTCCTGGCTGTCGACGCCCTCCTCGACGCGACCGTCGACCGAGCGCAGCACGGTCAGGGCGTACACGAACGACGCCGCGAAGGCGCCCAGGGTGTGCTGGGTCAGGCGGTCCTCGAGGAAGGTGCGCAGCACGCGGGGGGAGTACTGGCTCGAGGCGAGCTGCAGCACCACCATCGTGATCGAGAAGACCAGGCCGGTCACCGAGATCATCGCGCCGGCGATGGTCGACAGCACGGTGCGCGCTCCGTCGACGCCTCCCGGGAACAGCAGCGGCACCCGGTCGACGAGCCAGGTGAGCTCGACGTAGGGCAGCAGCAGGCCGAGCCCCACGACCACGAGGCACCAGGCGGCCGGGACCACCCAGAACGGCCGGAGGACCGCCGCGAGCCGGCGCGCGGGACGCGAGGCGCGCCAGCCGCCGAGGCTGGAGACGGCCGAGACCGGGAGGGGTATGACGGTGGGCTGCATGCCCCGACCCTGCCGCACCCGACCGGGTGGGGCACTCACCCGCGTCGGTCGACACCTGTGACCGGTGTGACGCATGATGGAGATGATGTCTCGGCGTCCGTCCCTTCCCCCTGTCCACCGTCGCCGCCTCCTCGGCGGCGCGGCCGTCGTCGGTGCCGCCGTGACGGTGCCGCTCGCCGCCCGTGCCTCGGCGGTCCGCTCCGACTCGGGCCGCTTGCCGGCTGACGAGGTCCCGCTCGACGCGCCCCGCTCGGCCACGCGCGGCTCCGACACCACCTGGCGCACCGGCCCGATGGCGACCGAGGACTTCGCCCTCGTCGGCCTGACCTGGCGTGCCGGTGCGAACGATCCGCGGCGGGTGCGGGTGCGGACCCGACGTGCCGGGTCGTGGTCGGCCTGGCGCACCCTGCCCCTGTTGGAGGACGGTCCCGACCCGACGAGCGCCGAGGGCAGGGCCGCCCGTCGCGGCACCCAGCCGCTCTGGGTCGGCTCCGCCGACGGCGTCGAGGTCGCGGTCGACGGGGCCCGCCCCGACGGGTTGCGGCTCTCGCTCGTCGACCCCGGCCGGGACACCGCGGCCGCGGCCCGCGCCGGTGCGGACCCGGGGGACGAGCCGACCGACGAGCCCACGGACGAGCCGGTCGACCCGTCGGGCGAGCCCACGTCGAAGGCCAAGGTCCGCGCGCCGCAGCCCGACCTGCGCAGCCGCAAGGACTGGGGTGCCGACGAGTCCTGGCGCGACGGCAAGCCGGTGCTGTGCCGCACCATCCAGCAGGTGCACGTGCACCACACGGCCTCGGGCAACGACTACTCACGCCGGGACGTGCCGGCCCTGATCCGCTCGTTCTACCGCTACCACACGCGCTCGCTGGGCTGGTCCGACATCGGCTACAACTTCCTCGTCGACCGCTTCGGCCGCACCTGGGTAGGGCGCGCCGGCGGGCCGAGCCGCCCGATCCGTGGTGCGCACACGCTCGGCTTCAACCACACCTCGGTCGGCGTCGCCGTGATCGGCAACTACGAGTCCGCTGCCGCCGTGGACCGCATCGTGACCGCGATCGTGCGCCTGGCGGCCTGGAAGCTCGACCGCTACGACCGCAAGCCGCGGGGGAAGACCCGCGTCTACAGCCACGGCTCGGACAAGTACCCCAAGGGCTGGGTGCGGCTGAAGGTCATCGACGGGCACCGCGACACCAACGACACCGCCTGCCCCGGGGACCGGCTCTACGCTCGGCTGCCCGAGATCCGCAAGCGCACGCACTGGCACGTGAAGCGCTGGAGCTGAGCCGGCCGGTCCGCGTTGCCCGCGACCGCTCAGCTGCTGGCTGCTGCCGCCCCGCCCGCCACCGCGGCGGCGCCCGCGGCGGCGGTGATCGCCGCGACGGCGTCGCGGACGGCCTTGGCCGCCCAGTCACCGTCGTCCATCTGCTCGACCAGGCGCTTGCCGCGCTTGCGCACCTCGCCGCCCGACAGCCCTTCCCGGTCCACGACCTTGTGCGCCAGGTCCACCGCCGACAGCAGCGCCACCAGCGCCATCGTCCGGGTGTCCGGGGTGAGGCCGCGCACCAGGAGGTCACCGAGCCGGCGGCGTACCTGCTGCTCGTGGGCGAGGTCCTCCGCCGGCCACCGCGTGGTCGGGAAGATCCCCAGCACCCGGTGCTCCTCGCGTCGCACCAGCCCGCGCTCGACCAGCCGCTCGGTGACGTCGTCCTTGAGCGGCTTGCCGATGCGGTTGACGAGGTCCTGGGCCGAGCGCGGCTTGGCCGCCACCTCGTCGTACGCCGCCGCCAGCAGCGCGTCCGAGGGCCGGGCCCCGTCCACGGGGTGCACCTTCGCGGTGTGCCACACGCCGCGCTTCTCCTCGACCTCCGCGGCGCCGGTGAGCGCGAGGTCGGCGAGCACCGCACCGCCCAGCAGCGGGCGCAGGTGGGTCTGCCGCACGGCGCCGGTCTCGTCGTCGAGCAGCAGGAGCATGAGGTCCTCGGCGAGCAGCAGGTCCATGCCCCGACCCTGCCCGATGACCACCGGCTCATAAACCGGTCGTGGGGATCCTTAGGATCGGGGCCATGAGCAGAGTGCTGTCCGCCGTCGCCTGGCCGTACGCCAACGGGCCCCGCCACATCGGCCACGTCGCCGGTTTCGGAGTGCCCTCCGACGTCTTCAGCCGCTACATGCGGATGGCCGGCCACGAGGTGCTCATGGTCTCCGGCACCGACGAGCACGGCACCCCGATCCTCGTCACC
>LULE01000077.1_pt1 | contig 35197 bp, 35 predicted proteins | sample 728231 | NCBI WGS metagenome assembly LULE01 (sample SAMN03860297, study PRJNA289734) | marine metagenome | biome: seawater column; feature: ocean; material: water; isolation source: Red Sea water column Station 192 - depth 10m | place: Saudi Arabia: Red Sea | collected 2011-10-15 | depth 10 m | reverse complement strand
AGACTACGAAGAAGCGCGATGGCCGCCAGCCCGGCCGCGCGCTGCGCTACGCCAAGGGCTTCGCGCGCGGCCTCTTACACCACCCCACGGGGCACTACCGATACGGTGCGACATGAAATGCGCCCTTGAGATTTGTGTCTATGATCGCGTCGATTTCGGCCGGCCCGTGTTCCAATGCGGGAAGAGATGCCGTCGTTCCGGCATTGTTGATGACAGTGTCAAAGACCCGTCCCTTCAGCGCGGCTTCCACCGACTCCGGGTCCGCCACGTCCATCTCTATCACATCGGCCTGCCCCCCTTCCGCCGCTATCTTTGCGGAAAGCTCAGACAAGCGGGCGACGCGGCGGGCGGCCAATGTGACGTCGACATCCTGCCCCGCCAGCAGTTCGGCGAAATGCTCGCCCAATCCCGAAGATCTGGCGGACGACTATCAATTCATCCCGGGCCAGTACGTCACGCTGCGCCGTGCCGGTGATATCGATGGTGTGCGGCGATGCTATTCGGTCAGCTCCGGCCGAGACGATGGCGAGTTGCGCGTTCTGGTCAAGCTGCTGGAAGGCGGAGCGTTTTCCTCTTTCGTTCATAGCGAACTGCCACCGGGCACCGAACTTGATGTCATGACGCCCGAAGGCACATTCGGATCAAAGATACGACAAGGCGGACCACGCACCTATCTCGCCCTGGCCCCGGGCAGTGGAACTACTCCAATCATTTCGATCATCCGCTCGGTGCTTGCCACCGAGGCCGGGGCCAACTTCATCCTTTTTTACGGCAGTCGAACGCTAAGTTCCATCATCTTCCGCGACGAATTGAACGATCTCAAGGATACCTATCCCGGACGGTTCTCTCTTTTTCATACACTGACGCGCGAAGGCACCGATTCCCCACTATTCTCGGGCCGGCTTGATGCGGAAAAGCTGCGCAAGTTCTCCGGTGCCCTGTTCGCTCCGGCAGAAATAGAAGATGCTTTTCTTTGCGGCCCCGCCGAGATGATTCAGGAACTCAAGACCGCGCTCCGCGACCTCGGCGTTGAAGAGAACCGTTTTCATGACGAGCTGTTCGCTCCCGCCGATGCTGACAATACCGCCACCGTCACGCTTGCGCCGCTTACGGCGGAAGCCGCCACTGGAGAAGGAGTTCAGGTCACGGCGATCCTTGATGGCACCGCCCGCAGCTTTGTGATGACACCTGATCAGGAAAGCGTGGTCTCCGCCGCCGCAGCAGGTATCGAACTACCCTATTGCTGCAAGGGCGCAATGTGTTCCACCTGCCGCGCCAAAGTTATCGAAGGCGAGGCAGAGATGACGCTGAACTATGCTTTGGAGCCTCGGTAGTTGAAGGAGAACTTTGTCCTGACCTGCCAGGCCCGTCCGAAAACCAAAAAACTGACAGTCGATTTCGACCACGTTTGACCTGTGCCGCTTTCCGCGACACCCCACGGGCGCGCGGGGCCGGGATCCCCAAGACCTTCGCCAAGTTGAAAGTCTTGGGTCCACGAAAACCCGCGTGCCAGTGTCGGCTAAAAGGTCGGATTCAGGCAAAGCGCACAGAACCCGATCTCAGCGGTCTTTTTGGTTGACGATCAGTTCTGCATTTTCGGGTAGTTCCGAAACAATGTTCACCTCGTCAGCACGAATTCGTTACCACGGCCTGCGCGGCCTTTGCGCCCGGCGTGCCGATGACAACTTCTTCAACCACGCGCGGATAAACGAAAATCTCGCGCACTTTGACCGCTGCCCCGACCCGTCCCTGCAATGCTGAAATCCGGCTGACGGTGCCATCCGCGTTGCTTTCCAGGGCAAAGGCGCTGTCGCCGGTGCCGAACCGGATCATCGGCCAGGTGGAATCGCGCGCGGTCACGACAACCTCGCCAGGATCGCCATGAGCGACCTGTTCGCCGCTGACCGGATCGCAGATCTGCACCACGCGGTCGGGATGAACCAGGTAGCCTTCGCCGCCATCCTCATAGGCGACAAGGCCCAGATCGGCGGTGGCATAGGCGGCCCAGGTGGACACGCCGTATTCGGCCTCGATCCGGCGGCGCTTGGCCATCCAGTCGCCCATCTCACCGCCGAGGAAGGCTGTCTTCACCTTCCATGCGTCGCGGCCATAGGTTTCGATCACCTTGTCCGCCAGCGTCAGGAAAAACGCGGTCGAAGCGCAGATCGAAGTCACGCCGGTTTCGGCGATGATCTGTGCCTGAAGCTCCGTATTGCCGACGCCTCCGGGGATCACCGTGGCGCCTGCGGCCTGTGCCGCTTCGTCGAACAAAAGCCCCGCGGGCACCAGATGATACATCCAGGTGTTCAGGATGATATCCCCCGGCCCCACGCCTGCCGCCTTGAACAGCCGGTCAAGGCCGTGGCCGCCACCGTCCGAAAGGGCCGGTTCGAAAATCGGGCCGGGGGACACGTAGATCCGCCCGACATCCTTCAGATCCGAGGCCAGGAACCCGCCAAAGGGCGGGTTCTCGCGCTGGATCTTCAGAAGCTCTTCTTTTTTCATCACTGGAAGACGCGAGAGGTCCGCCACCGATGTGACAGCTGCCGGATCGAATCCGGCAGCTGTAAATCGCGATTTCAGGCCAGGAGCTTTTTCGGCCGCAGCGGCATAGGCTTGAGCTATATCTTTGTAGATATCATCAGACATTTCCATGCCTCCTCGTCCAATCTGGTGTTAAAGCGGGCAGTCCTTACGGAAGTTCGGCGCGCGCTTCTCGCGGTGCGACAACACACCTTCCTTGACGTCCTCGCTCATGAAGCCAAGCATCTCCAGCGCGGTCGACGCATCAAAGATCGGCCCGGCCTGGCGCAGCCAGTTGTTCAGCGAATACTTGGTCCAGCGAATCGCGCTTTGCGAGCCGTTGGCCAGTTCGACGGCTGTATCCAGCGCGATCTGCTGCAGCTCGTCATCCTCGACGCACATTGATACCAGACCGATACGCTCGGCCTCTTCGCCCGACACCGGCTTGCAGGTCATCAGATAGTATTTCGCCTTGGCCATCGAGGTCAGCAGCGGCCAGATAATCGCCGCGACGTCACCGGCGGCAACACCAAGGCGGGGATGACCATCGACAATCTTGGCCTTCTTTCCGGCGATCGAGATGTCGGCCAGGATGGCAACCACAAGGCCTGCGCCGGCCGCAGGGCCATTGATCGCGGAAATGATCGGCTTGTTGCAGTTGATGATGTTATAGACGAGATCCTTGGCTTCTTTCCACGTCTTCATGATCTCGTGCGAATTGCCAATCATGTTTTCGATCAGGCTGAAATCACCCCCGGCGGAAAATGCCTTGCCCGCACCGGTCACGATGACCGAATTGATGTCTGGGTCACGGTCGATATCGATCCACATGTCCGTCATCTGGGTGTGGGTTTCGGCATCGACCGAGTTGAATGTCTCGGGCCGGTCGAACGTGATGCGCAGGACGCGATCCGCCGGGTAGTCAAATTTCAGTTTATCGTATTTTGCATAACGATCCGACATGGTTCTATTTCCTCCGTGGGGTATTGATTCAGCCAGGCAGTCCCAGGACGGCCTTGGACAGGATGTTTCTTTGGATTTCGTTCGATCCACCGTAGATCGTGGTAGGTCTGGCCTTGTAGAAACTCGCCAGAACATCGACACTTACGTTGCCGACCTGAAGCGGCCCGATGGAGCCGCCATCGGGACCGGCTGCTTCGATCATCAGCTCGGTGATGCGCTGGAAGCATTCAGTCACCCAAATCTTCAGCATGGACACATCCGCACCGAGCGTCTCGCCACGTTTGAGCTGATCTGCAAAACGGGCATAAAGCGCGGCATGATCTTCCACATCCAGTGCCGCCTGGGCAAAGCGGTCACGGAACACCGGATCGTCAAACGCGCCACGGCCACGGGCAAAACTTTCAAGCTGTCCCAGAGCGTTCTGGGCCAGACTTGGCGAACCGATGAAAATGCGTTCGAAGCTCAAGAGAGCCTTGGCCATCGTCCAACCCTTGTTCAGCTCGCCCACGAGGTTCTCGCGGGGCGTCCGTGCATTGTCAAAGAAGACCTCGCAAAACTCGGTCTCGCCCGACAGGGTCGTGATGGTGCGCACCTCGACTCCGGGTTGATCCATCGGAGCGAGCAGGAAACTGATGCCCTGCTGTTTCTTCGGCGCATCGGGATCGGTGCGCACCAGCATGAAAATATGCGTGGCGTCATGCGCCATCGTGGTCCAGATCTTCTGTCCGTTGATGACAAAGTCGTCGCCGTCAATCTCTGCGCGTGTGCGCAGGTTCGCCAGATCGGACCCGGCGCCGGGTTCCGAATAGCCCTGACACCAGATATCTTCGCAACTCAGGATACGCGGCAGCCAGTAATCTTTTTGTTCCTGGGTGCCGAATTTGATGATCAGCGGCCCGACCATCTGCACGCCCATGTCGCGGCCGCGATTGACGCCCCAGCGCTGCTGCTCTTCGTAAAAGATCAGCAACTTGGCGGCGTTCAGCCCCATACCGCCGAATTCAGCGGGCCAGGCTGGCGCGACCCAGCCCTTGGCGTGAAGCTTGCGGTGCCAATGTTCGATCTCGGCGAACTTCGGTCGGTGCGGCAGGTGACGCAGCTCCTCGGGATATTCCGCCTCGAAGAACTGGCGCACTTCTTTGCGGAACTCTGCATCGGTCATAGCGTTCCAGTCGGTCATTGTGCTGCCCCCTCTGCTTCGCGTGCCTCGAACCATATCCGCCTGTGATAGGCATCGTCGCCCAACCAGGCCGACAGCACCAGCGCCCGGTTCAGGTAGAGCCCGATATCGAACTCATCCGTGTACCCGACGGCCCCGTGCAGCTGGATGGCGTCGCGGGTGATTTTCTTGGCGGCCGTGACGGCGCGCGCTTTGGCGCGGCTGGCAATCGGGGCCCGAACCTTCGGATCGGTTTCGCTGTCCATCTGCGCAAGCGCCTCCCGCACTCCGGCCTGCGCGACCTCGCACATCACGTTGAGGTCGACGGCACGGTGCTGGATGACCTGGAATGATCCGATCGGCTTGTCGAACTGCTCCCGCGTCTTGATGTAGTCGAGCGTGATCTCGAAGGCGCGCTCGCTCAGGCCGACAAGCTCGGCCGCGGCAAGCGCCGTTGCATCGGCGACAGCTTCGGCCAGTGCAGTGAGAACCGCACCGCTGCTGGCCAATTCCGCGGCCGGAGTTCCCGAAAACGAAAGCTCGCCCAGAGAGCTGCCATCCGCCTGCGTCCGCTTGTCGATGACAAGCCCCTGCGCGTCTGCCTCAGCCAGAACCAGAACCGGACCATCATCCTGTTCGGCCACGACAAGGAACCCGTGCGAACCGATCGCACCGACGACCCAGGCCTTGCCACCGGTCAGCTTTCCGTCCGCGTATCGGCAGGTCGCATCGGCAGGCGCCCCGTCGGGGCCGCGTTCCTGCCAGGCAACCGCCAATGAAATTTCGCCGCCGATGAGCTGTGCCATCTTCGGATGATCCGGACAAAGGCGGCGCAGAAGGCCGAGGCTCAGACCGATCGTCGACACGACCGGTTCCGGGGCAATCACACGGCCGACTTCCTCGGCGATGACACCCCCGGCGGCTAGGCCCATGCCAAGCCCGCCCTGATCTTCGGGCACCGCCACGCCGAAAACACCGGCCTCGGCCAGTTCCCGGACCATCTCCGGATCGAAACCGCCCCCGGCATCACGGAGTTGTCGGGCTCTGTCACTTCCGCCCGCCCGTTCAAACAACGTGCGCACGCTCTCGCGCAACAGGCGAAGGTCTTCTTGTTCGCTGGAAAGGATATCAGTTTGTGTCATTTTGTTTTCGCTGGATCATCACGGGGGTGTCGGTCGAAAAAACGACCTCGCCCTCGGGGTTTTTGGCGCTGAGCGTATAGTGCAAAACACCTCTGTCGGGCTTGCTTTTTGACGGTGTGACCGAGTTGACCGTCAGTTCGACATCAAGGGGTTCGTTCGGGTGCACAGGCCGCAGCCAGCGCAAATTGTCAAAGCCCATGCCGCCGATATTGGCAACATCGACCATCATCTCGGTCATGACCGGCTTGAACACCTCAAGCATGGTCTGAAAGCCCGAGGCGATCAGGCTGCCATGTATGGCGGTTGCATAGTCTTCATCGGTGTGCAGCCGCTGCGGATCCCATTCCTTGGCAAAGGCCTTTATTGAATCCGCGCTCATCGGAGCGCTGCGAAAGCGATAGACTTGGCCCGGCGAGAAGTCTTCCAGATACCTCAAGAGGCACCCTCCTTTGCGAAACCGTCATCGTATCCGCTCGCATCCTTGGATATCCGGATGCGGTTGAATTCTTCCAGCTTCGGATAGGTTTCCTTGAACGCCACCAGGAACTCACCCATCGGCGCGTCGAAATAGAGACCACGGTCGTTCACATATTCCATGTGCCGGTGATTCTGTTCGTCGAACTCATGAAAGAGCGCGTCGTGATAGCCGTCGAAGACCAGGGGTTTGACCCCGAATCTTTCACACAGTTCCATGTTGAATGCAGGTGTCACCTTGTAGGCCTCATTCCCCAACCACAGCTGAACATAGCCGTGGTAGATAAAGAGATCGGTCCCCATCAACTCCTGCAACTTGGGTGTATTCAGGTGGTTGCGCACATCCGCGAACCCCAGAGCGGCGGGGATACCCACAGCACGCAAACAAGCCGCCAGAAGAATTGCCTTGGGAACGCAAAACGCCGCTTCCGCCCCAGCGATACGGCTGGCACGGTAAGAGTCCTCATCCAGCGCAAAACAATAGGGATCATAGCGAATATCGTCGCGCACCGCTTCGAACAGGCGGATCGCCTTGTCGCGATTGGTTGCGCCCACAGGGAGATCACGCAAAGCCGATGTCACGAAACCCTGCACTTCCAAGCTATCGCTTTCCACAAAGCGCGATGGCATGACATAACGCTCAGCTTCAGTCGGCAGGTCATCGTCAGACTTGTCCATTGGCCCCTCCTTTTTTCTAACAAATGTTAGATTACCGATTCAAAACCTGCCCGTCAACGGGATTTACTCTGTCTTTGGTTGGTCCAAGCCATAACGCGTATTGTCTTCGCCCAGAGTGGCTGCAACTCCGACCGAATTTCCGGAAGAACGGAACTCCGGCGCAATTGGCAGCGGCAAAGCAGGCGCGTCCCGGCCGGAGATTTTTACTGTCCGCCCGAACACGTCACGCGCTTTGAAATGCGGGTCGCGCGCCGCCTCGGCGGGCGTTTTCACGACCGAACAGCAGCAATCTGCCGCTGCCAGCAAAGGCTCCCAATGGGTCGAGGGGTGTTCCCTCAGACGACGTGCAACCTCTGCGGCGCAGGCATTGGGATCGGACCAGTCATCGCGAAGGGCCACCGGCAAACCAATAACATCGCAGAACGACTGCCAGAACTTTTCTTCCAACGCGCCGACGGCGATCTGACGCCCGTCCGCAGCCGAATAAAGCCGATATCGGGCCAGGCCACCCGTCAGACGGCTGCCACCGCTTTCGATGTTCTGCCCGGCAATCACACCTTCGGCATGGGCCCAATAGGCAAAGGCGAACGCCCCCTCGGCCATTGCGATATCCAGATGCGTTCCCTGCCCGCTTGCCTGCCGCGCAATCAGGGCCAGCAGGATATTCATCACCGCAGGATAGGTTCCGCCTCCGATATCGGCGACCAGCCCGAACGGGGCCGTTGGCTGGTCATCCGGTCCACGACTGAGCGACAGGATACCCGCATCACCGACGTAGTTGAGGTCGTGGCCGGCGGCGCTGGCCTTTGGTCCGGTCTGGCCATAGCCGGTGATCGAACAATAGATGAGACCGGGATTGATCTTGCGCACCGCTTCATAACCAAGCCCCAACCGGTCCATCACGCCGGGACGGAACTGCTCGACCAGAACATCGGCCCTCTCGATCAAGGGGCGCAGACGTTCCACTGCGCCCCTTGACTTGAGGTCGATGGCCACCGATCGCTTGCCGTGGTTCAACACGGCAAATCCGATGCTCTCTCCGTCGATCTTGGGCTCGGTTTGGCGCGCGTCCTCGCCGACTCCGGGACGCTCGAACTTGATCACTTCGGCGCCGACCTCGGACAACATGAGCGTCGCCATCGGACCGGGAAGAAGTGTGCTGAAATCCAGCACCAGGATATCCTTGAGCGGTTGAGCCATCTTCACTGCCTCAGGCGAAGCGCGCCGCGCCGTTGTTCAGAACAACCACGTCGCGTGCCGGAATAGATGCTCGAAACCGGGCCTCGCCGTCCTCTTCCCAGATTTCGAACCGCACGGTTTCGCCGGGATAGACCGGCGCCGAGAACCGAACATCCAGACCGACAAGCCGGGCAGAATCATAGTCCAGCAACGTCTTGAGAATCGCCCGGGCCGCCAGCCCATAGGTCGCCAGACCATGCAGGATCGGGCGGTCGAACCCGACAGAACGGGCAACATCCGGGTCAGCATGAAGCGGATTGAAATCACCGCTGAGACGATAAATAAGGGCTTGGCGCGGCAGGGTATTGATATCACATACATGATCAGGCGCCCGATCAGGCAGCACTGCGGGTGCCGGACCCGCCTGGTTTTCACCGCCGAACCCCCCATCACCGCGACAGAAAGCCGACATCGCCACGCGCGCCAGTTTTTCGCCGCTGTCCGCGTCGATAATATCGCGGCTTTGGTAAATGACGGCTCCCTTGCCCTCGCCCTTGTCGGCGATAAAGTCGATCTTGCTGCGGCCGACAATTCGGCCATGTGTCGGCAGCGGCTTGTAGATGTCGAGCCACTGTTCTCCGTGCAGCACTTTCTGCCAGTTCACGCCGGTTTTCGGATTGCGCAGCCAGAAGCCCGGATACCCCAGGGTAACGGCCATAGAGGGAACCGCCTTCAGACCGTCCTCATAGACAAAGGCCAGTTCTTTCTTGTCTGTCGGATCTTCGCCGAACCCCAGCCCGAGTGCGTAAAGGATGGTATCCCGCTCGGTCAGAGTCTGCTTGATCTCTTCGAAATCCCAATTCGAAAGTGCTTCGAAATCCAGTGGCATGATCTTTCCTCCCTTGATCGCCGTCAGAGCGTGTTTCGTGACCCCAGTATTGCCGTGACCTGGCTGGACAGCACACCGCCATTGCCATGCGCCAGCGCCAGATCAATATCCTTCAACTGAATGCCCGGCGCGTCGCCACGGATCTGACGGGCAGCCTCGATCACTGTGAAGATGCCGTACATCCCGGGGTGCACGCAGGACAGGCCGCCGCCATTCGTGTTCACCGGCAACACGCCGCCAGGCGCGATGCGTCCGCCCTCGACAAAGGCCCCTCCCTCGCCCTTCGCGCAGAACCCAAGATCTTCGAGAAACAAAATCGTGTTGATGGTGAAGGCATCATAGAGCTCGACCGCCTGGATATCCGCAGGGGTCACTCCGGCCGCCGCAAAGGCGCGCGCGCCCGAGTCGCGGGCCGCGGTCACGGTGAAATCCTTCATCTGGGAAATCTGCCGGTGCGAGCTTGCCGCAGCACTGCCCAGCACATAGGCAGGTGCCTTCGGGAAATCCCGGGCGCGGTCCGCGCGGACCATTACGATCGCGCCGCCACCGTCGGTGACAAGACAACAGTCGCGCACGGTCAATGGATCGCCCACCATGCGCGAACCCAACACGTCCTCGCGGGTCAGCGGGCCGCGCTCGAACGCTTCGGGGTTGCGCTGCGCCCAGGCCCGCGCGGCAACGGCCACGTCGGCCAGCTGTTCGCGGGTGGTACCATATTCATGCATGTGCCGCGCCGCCGCCATCGCATAGGCCGAGATCGGATAGCGCGGATTATACGGCGCCTCGTAGGCCGGCGGACGTGAAGCGGTCACCAGTCTGCCCGACGCGGTGCGCTGGTTGGAGCCATAAACAATCAGCGCGACATCACACAGACCGGCGTCCAGCGCCATGGTCGCGGACGTCAGGTAGTTTACGAAGGACGAACCGCCCGACATCGTGCCATCAATGAAACGGGGCTGGATGCCCAGATACTCCGCCGCCATAAGCGCCGGCATGCTGTCTTCCATCATGGTGCAAAACAGCCCGTCGACGTCGGACAGTTTCAGCCCGGCATCGCCAAGCGCCGCAAGCGCAGATTGCGCCATGACATCATAGGCCGTCAGGCCATGGGCTTCTCCGAGACCGGCATGACCGGTTCCCACGATGGCGGATTTCCCCCGAAGTTCAGTGGTCATGGCCTATCCCTCCGACGGTTTGAAAAGCACGGCCGGAACACCCTCGGCCTCGCCCACGAATGCGGTTACAGGCATGTCGATGACGACCTCACCCGGGGCAATGCCCTCGACCCGGCTCATCATCCGGACACCCTCGTCCAGCTCGACGACGCATACGTTGTAGTCGCCGCCCCGTTCGGGCTTTCGGCGCACGACTGTTGTGGTGTGGACCCGTCCCTTGCCGCCGGCCTGCTTCCACGAAATCGCGGTGCCATGACAATGTGGACACAGGACTCGCGGGAAAAAGTGATAGGCCCCGCAGTCGTCGCACTTGGGCAGCAGGATCTCTCCCTCTGCCAGCGCGCGTTGGAAAAGCTGGTCTGGTCCTTTGGCATCCTGCATTGGCGTTCTCCTTCAAGCGACCCAGTCTTTGTTTAAGCGTATTGATAATCTTTCTAACAATTGTTAGATTTAGTCAACCTTTCAGGATCAATTGAGAGAAACTCATGTCAGGTTCAGACTTAGCCCCCCTTTCCGGCAAACTCGTCGTTGCGTTGGAACAGGCAGTCGCCGCGCCTTTTTGCTCCTCGCGGCTGGCCGACGCCGGCGCGCGCGTGATCAAGATCGAACGCAAGGGCGCAGGCGATTTCGCCCGCGCCTACGATACCGCCGCCAACGGTGAAAGCGCCTATTTCACATGGCTGAACCGAGGCAAAGAATCGGTCGCCTTGGACATTAAAGCCGACGAAGACCGTGAAATCCTGCTCAGGATGCTGGAAAACGCAGATGTGTTTATTCAGAACCTGCTGCCGGGCGCGCTGGCCAAGCTGGGGCTCGATTCCGCGAGTCTGCGAGAGAGCTTCCCGCGTCTAGTGACCTGCGACATCACCGGATATGGCGAAGACGGCCCGATGCGCAACGCCAAGGCCTATGACCTTCTGGTGCAATGCGAGAGCGGTCTGGCATCAGTGACCGGTACACCCGACGGACCAGGACGGGTGGGCGTGTCGGTCTGCGATATCGCCACCGGTATGACAGCCCATGCTGGAATCTGCGAAGCACTTGTCGGGCGTGATCGCACCGGCAAGGGCAGCGGCGTTTCCGTGGCAATGTTTGATGTGATGGCCGACTGGATGTCGGTTCCACTGCTGTATCACGATTACCTTGGCAAGCCGACACCTCGTGTCGGACTGAACCACACGGTCATTTGCCCGTACGGGGCCTATGAATGCAAGGACGGTCAGCTTGTCGTCATTACCGTGCAACACAACGGCGAATGGCAACGGTTCTGTGAACACATACTGGGCGATGCGGCTTTGGCAACCGACCCCCGGTTCCATGACAACACGTCGCGAATTGAAAACAAACCCGCGCTCGAAGTTCTCATCAAGGCCGTGTTCGCCTCGCATGACCGCGCCGAGATGCTGAAGCGGCTTGACGCTGCGGGCATTGCCTCGGGCGCGGTGAACGACGTGGCGACCCTGTCCGGTCACCCCCAGCTCGACCGGTCCGTAATTCGCACGCCTTCCGGTGAAATCAACGTCCCGACCCCCCCGATCCGGCGCAGCCTCGGCGAAACGGCACTGGGCCCCTGCCCGGCCTTCGATGCGCAAGGCAAGGCCCTTCGCGCCGAGTTCGGCCGTCGTTCATAAAAAACGGTAGGCAACTAAGTGGACAATCAAATGACCGATGAGAACAATCCGGCGATCCTTCAAGACGTGAAGATCGTCGATCTGACTTCTGTAGTTTTCGGACCTTTGGCGACGCAGATGCTGGGCGATCTGGGGGCCGATGTGATCAAGGTGGAAGGCCCCGAGGGCGATCTTCTTCGCCAGGTCCAGCCATCGCGCAACAAGCTGATGGGTGCCGCTTTTCTGGGGGCCAACCGTAACAAGCGCAGTGTCGTACTCGACCTCAAAACACAAACCGGTCTCGATCAGTTGCGCAAACTGCTCATCGATGCCGATGTGATGATTTCGAGCATCCGGCCTGCGGCGCTTGCCAGATTGTCTTTGGAACCCGAAACCCTGCGCCAGGAAAACCCGAACCTGATCACGGTATCCGCCACCGGTTTCGGACAGGACGGGCCCTATGCCGCCAAGCCAGCATTCGACGATTCCGTCCAGTCGGTGTCGGGATTGGCCAGCCTGGCAACCTTGCGCGACCCCGAGGCACCGCCCGCTTATGCCCCGACAATTCTGGCCGACAAGCTTGGCGGGGTCACCGCCGCCTATGCCGTGATGGGCGCCCTGTTCCACCGCGAGCGTACGGGACAGGCCCAGCATGTCGAAGTTCCGATGTTTGAGACGCTGGCCGCCTTCCTGCTGGCCGAACATATGGATGGCGCCACCTTCGAGGAGGCTCCGCAGGATTTCGGCTATGCCCGCATGCTGGTTCCGCACCGGCGTCCGGTTCAGACCGCAGATGGCTACATCACAATTCTGCCTTACACCAACGTACAATGGGCGCGGTTTTTCAAGACGGTTGGGCGCAATGACATGATCGACCATGTCTGGGTCACGGACATGGACGCCCGTAGCCGCAACATCGGCGCAGTATACGATATGGTGGCGCACATTGCGCTGACCCGGACCACAGATGAGTGGCTTGACCTCATGGAGCAGGCCGACATACCCGCCATGCCAGTGCGCAACCTGTCAGATTTACCGAACGATCCCCATCTTGCCGCAACCGGGTTCTTTCAACGGATTGATCACCCGACCGAAGGTGCGATCTGGACGACACGCCCGCCGGTTCGCTTTTCGGCGACCCCTGCGCGACATGATCATCGCCCGGCCCCGCGACTTGGGGAACACAGCGACGAAATTCTGGGGCCGGGCAGGGAGTAGCCCCACCCGGCACCGGACGGATCAAACATCCATCGAGCGTGCGATCAGTTCCTTCATGATCTCGTTGGTGCCGCCATAGATCATCTGGACCCTGCTGTCGGCATAAAGTCGCGCGATGGGGTATTCCATCATGAAACCGTAACCGCCGTGCAGTTGCAGGCATTCATGCATGACCTCGTTCTGCGTCTGGCTGCCCCACCATTTCGCCATCGAAGCCGTGGCCGCATCAAGTTCGCCCGCTTCAAGACGCGCGAGCCCGTCATTTACGAAGGAGCGTAGCAATTCGGCCTTGGTTTTGCATTCCGCCAGTTTGAAGCGTGTATTCTGGAAGTCCATGATCCGGCTTCCAAATGCCTTGCGGTCCTGAACATATTTCACCGTTTCATCGATCGCAAAATCAATAAAACCGAGCGCGGTAATGCCGATCATCAGCCGCTCCCAAGGCAGCTGCTTCATCAGCTGGTAGAACCCCTGCCCCTCTTCCGGACCAAGCAGGTTCGCCGTGGGCACGCGCACATCCTCGAAGAACAGCTCAGCAGTATCCGAACCTTTCATACCCAGTTTCTTCAGGTTCCGTCCCCGGCGAAAGCCCTCGGCGCCCTCGGTTTCCAGAACGATCAACGAAACGCCCTTGGCGCCGGCGTTGCGATCGGTCTTTGCCACGATAACAACGAGATCCGCCGTGTGCCCGTTTGTGATAAAGATCTTCGAACCGTTGATCTTGTAGTGGTTGCCATCCTTTTCCGCATAGGTTTGTACGTTCTGGAGGTCAGAGCCCGTTCCAGGCTCGGTCATGGCAATCGCCGCAACGCTGTCGCCGCTGACCAGTTTCGGCAACCACTTTTTCTTCTGTTCCTCACTGCCATATGCGTTGAGATAATGGATTACGATGGACTGAATCCCATAGCCCCAACCCGTATCACCGGTGCGCCCCTGCTCGTAGACGGTAATCGCGTCGAACCCGATGCCGCCACCGAACCCACCATATTCTTCGGCAATCGAGCCACCCATGACACCCTGCTGACCGACTGTTTTCCAGAAGTCGCGGTCAACAATTCCCTGCTCCGCCCATTTTTCAATCTTCGGAGCCATCTCTGCATCGAAAAGCCTGCGTGTACTATCGGCGAACATCTTGTGTTCATCCACTGCCCAACTCGGGGAGTTCTTGATCAGAGACATGTTTTATTCCTATCGGTTCATGCTTGCATTGAAGAAATCTAACAAGTGTTTTATTTCCTGGCAATGAACCCGAGGCGTTCTGACGGGGCGTCACAAGGCTTCGGACCGTGCGCATCCGGATTTATCTAATCACGCGCCGCCCATTCGGCTCGTACAAAAAAGGCCCGCCAAAACAGGCGGGCCTTTTTGTAATTTTTTCGCAATGACTTACAGCCTGTCGGTCAGTTCGGGCACGGCGTCGAACAGGTCGGCAACCAGACCGTAATCGGCAACCTGGAAGATCGGGGCTTCTTCGTCCTTGTTGATCGCAACGATGATCTTGCTGTCCTTCATGCCGGCCAGGTGTTGGATCGCACCCGAGATGCCAACAGCGATATACAGGTCAGGCGCGACCACCTTGCCGGTCTGGCCAACCTGCCAGTCGTTCGGTGCAAAGCCCGAGTCGACGGCGGCGCGGGATGCGCCAACGGCGGCGCCCAGCTTGTCGGCCAGTTTCTCGATCAGGGCAAAGTTCTCTTCGGAGCCGACGCCGCGCCCACCGGACACGACCACACCGGCCGAGGTCAGTTCGGGACGATCCGATGCGGCGACCTTGTCTTCGACCCATTCCGACAGGCCGGGGTTGTCCCCGGCACCGATGCTTTCGACCGAGGCAGACCCGCCTTCGCCAGCGGCATCAAAGGTCGAGGTGCGGAAGGTGATGACCTTTTTCGCATCCGACGATTTGACGGTTTGAATCGCGTTCCCGGCATAGATCGGGCGCTCGAACGTTTTGCCATCGACAACGCCGGACACGTCCGACAGGACCATCACGTCCAGCAGCGCGGCAACGCGCGGCATGACGTTCTTGGCGTCCGTGGTGGCCGGGGCGACGATATGTTCATAATCACCGGCCAGCGATGCGATCAGCGCGGCGGTCGGTTCGGCCAGGCGGTGACCCAGCGATGCGTCTTCGGCGACCAGAACCTTGGTCACACCGTCGATCTTGGCGGCGGCGTCGCCTGCGGCAGCAGCAGAGGCGCCCGCGCACAGAACGGTCACATCGCCTAGGGCCTTGGCCGCGGTCACGGCCTTGGCGGTTGCGTCGATTGCCAGTTCACCATCGGTCACTTCTGCGAGAAGAAGAACAGCCATTATACAGCCCCCGCTTCTTTGAGTTTTGCGACCAGCTCGTCCACCGAGCCGACCATGATACCGGCCGCGCGTGCCACGGGCTCGGAGGTTTTGACGATTTCCAGACGCGGCGTGACATCAACGCCGTAATCATCGGCGGTCTTTTCATCCAGCGGCTTTTTCTTGGCCTTCATAATGTTGGGCAGCGACGCATAGCGCGGCTCGTTCAGGCGCAGGTCCACGGTGACGATCGCGGGCATCTTGACCTTGATGGTCTGCAGGCCGCCGTCAACTTCGCGGGTCACGACGGCACTGTCACCGTCGATGTCCAGTTCCGAGGCAAAGGTACCCTGCGACCAGCCCAGCAGGGCTGACAGCATCTGGCCGGTGGCATTCATGTCGTTGTCGATCGCCTGCTTGCCGCAGAGAATCAGACCAGGCTGTTCCTCTTCCACGACCTTGGCAAGGATTTTGGCCACTGCCAGCGGCTCGATATCATGGTGCACGTCATCCGCTGCAACGACCAGGATGGCGCGGTCGGCACCCATGGCCAGTGCGGTGCGCAGGGTTTCCTGCGCCTGTTTGACGCCGATGGATACCGCGACCACCTCTTCGGCCTTGCCGGCCTCTTTCAGGCGTATCGCCTCTTCGACGGCGATTTCGTCGAAAGGGTTCATCGACATCTTAACGTTGGCCAGATCGACACCGCTTCCGTCCGCTTTGACACGAACCTTCACGTTGTAGTCGATCACGCGTTTCACAGGCACGAGTACCTTCATTGGCGTGGTCTCCTTGAGTTTTGCGATAAGGTTTCAACCGAGCTAACGGTCTTTGAATTCTGGAGTTCTTTTTTCCGAAAACGCTTTCATGGCCTCGGGAAAGTCATGCGCGCACAGCAAAACGCTTTGGGCATCGCGCTCGATATCCAGCGCCTCGAGATAGCTGCACTCGGCTGCGGCGCGCATCACACGCTTGGCGGTCTGAACGCCAAACATCGGGTGCGTTGCAATCTCGCGGGCAATTTCCAGCGCCCGTACCTCGACCTGGTTGGCCGGCACGCATTCTTCGACAACGCGCAGGTCCCTGGCGGTGCGCCCGTCGATTTCACGGCCCGTGAGCACAAGCATCCGGGCAACGCCCGCACCGGCGCGCTGGTGAAGCAGCCAGCTTGATCCCGTGTCGGGACAACCGCCGACGCGTGCAAATACTTCGCACAGCCGGGCATCTTCGGCGGCAACGACAATGTCCGCCGACAAGGCCAGGCTGAGGCCCGCGCCAAAAGCCACGCCGCATACCGCGGAAATCAGAGGTTTGCGAAACAGATAGGCCGCGCGTCCGCCATCGTGAACCAGGTCCACCATTTCCGACGTCGCCCGCGCGCCTTTGGCGATCTCGGACTGAAACCCGACAAGATCGCCGCCGCTGCTGAAATGATTGCCACCGGTCATAACAACGACACGGATCGTAGCGTCCCGTTCGGCTTCGCGCAGAAGCGCCACCAGTTCTTCGACGAACCCGATGCTGTAAGGGTTGCGTTTTGTCGGCTGAAGAAAACGCAGGATTCCGACAGGGCCTTCCCTGTCCAGGCGAATAAGCTCAGTCATTCAAGTCTCCATCAGGTCCCGGTCCAGACGGGTGCTCGCTTTTCAGCAAAGGCCTTTGGGCCTTCAATCGCGTCGTTGCTGGCGTAAACCACCTCGTGAAGGCGCTTGCCCTCTTTCAGGCCACCCGCACAGCCCAGGTCCATGGTCGCGCGAACGCCGCCTTTCGCGGCAACAACCGACAGCGGGGCCGCGCTGGCAATGCGTTTGGCAAGGTCAAATGCCCTTGCGCGGACAGCATCGGGAGTGTCTTCGATATAGTTGGTGAACCCGTATTCGTGCAGGCGCTCGATCGGCATCAAGTCGCCGGTCAGAACGATTTCCATAAGGATGGGCTGCGGTAGCATGGACAGTGCCGGCGATGCCCAGGGCGATCCACGACCGATCTTTACTTCGGTGATACCGACCTTGGTCCCCTTGAGACCGACCCGCAGATCGCAATTCAAGGTCAGCATCATGCCGCCCGCCATCAGCGACCCTGTCATCGCCGCGATGATCGGTTTCTTGCAGGCGCGCATGGTCTCGTGAAACGGGTCGCGCATCTTGGTCAGAATATCGACACCCTCGTCGCGTGCGATTTGTGTGGCTTCCTTCAGATCCAGTCCGGCGCTGAAAACGCCGCAATCGGCAGAAGTCAGAATGGCCACACGAACGCTGTCATCCGCCTCGATCTTCTCCCAAGCGTCGGTCAGCCCGTTCGTCGCCGCCACGGAAAGCGCGTTTTTACGTTCGGGCCGGTTGATACAGACGGTCGCAATTCCGTCTTCGATCTTCACGTCAATGGGGCTCATGATACCTGCTTCGCTTTCTCGGGACAATCTAACTGCGGAAAGCTTCCCCGCGACATGTCTGCCGCGGGGAAGCTCTGTCTTATTCGACGGTGAACGTCGCGGAGCTGTGCTTGATGACATCCCAAACAACGTCAAGATAGTCGGCGCTCCAGTCGGTCAGCGGAACCCAGGTTTCGCCATTCCACTGCTCGACCCGGGTCTTGCCGCCACCACCGTGGTCTTTGTCGGTCACTGTAACCGGGGCCATGATGCCGTTTCCATCGAAGTTCTCGATCGATTCATAGGCATTCTTCATGCTTTCCGGTGTGATCGGCCAACCGTTTTCAGTAATTGCGATCCGCGCGGCTTCGAAACCGGCCGAGTAGATCGCCATGCCCGTGTTGTAGTACACGTCGCGCACCAGGCTCTCGGGACCGCTGCCCTTGCCATTGGCATAGTAGGTGTCCAGCATCGTCTTGACGATCGGAACTTCCTGGCCACCGGCCACGTTGGTCCCGCGCAGGATGCCTTTCGCCTCTTGTGCGCCGATATTGGCGATATCGACTTCGTTCAGCCAGTTCACCGACAGATAGCGGTCGATCGGGAAACGGTTGCGGCGCATTTCCTTCGAGGCGACCACATGCCCGCCCGCCAGCAGCCAGCTGATCACGTAGTCAGGCTTGTCGCGGCGGATTTTGCTCCATGCGCCGGCCTGATCCGACCCGGGAAGGGGTACGGGATACAGCTCCAACTCGAACCCTTCCTTTTCGGAAAGCGTTTTCAGGATCTCGATCGGTTCCTGGCCAAAGGGATAATCCAGATAGATGAACCCGATCTTCGCCTTGCTCAAGTCACCGCCCATCTGACCCTTGATGAAGGCAACGTCATTTGCCGCCTGCTGCCAGTACGTCGGACCGACCGGGAAAACCCATTCGAACACTTCGCCGTCCACCGCGTCACCGCGGCCAACGAAAGACTGCATCAGTACGTTACCGTCCTTCATGGCACGCGGCAAAACCGCGTTCGTGACCGGCGTGGACAGAAAGTTGAACAGGAACACGCCTTCGCGCTTGAGCTGCTCGTAGCATTCCACACCGCGCTGCGGTTCGTTGCCGTGATCGCGAATGATGACTTCAACCGGATGACCTTCGATACCGCCATTTTCGTTGGTGTACATCGCCAGGTCCTGCGCGGCCTGGGCCACCTGCGGTGAAATGAACGTGTAGGATTTACTAAGGTCGAAGCAGAGTCCGAAGCGGATAGGCTCCTTGTCCTGCGCTGAGGCAACAGTCGCGCTTGCTGCCAGTGCAGTAGCAACGGCCACTGCCTTAATGTGCTGTTTGACTTTCATGTTATCTATCTCCCGTTGGTTTAGTGTAGGGCGGTGATACCGTTCCGTAAGCGCCACTGCCGCCCCGCGTAGCGTCACACTTCCTGCAATCAGTCATTCACTGCTCGTATTTCGCGGAACTCTCTTTAACCACACCCCACACAACGTCCGTGTACTCAGAGATCCAGTCGGTTTGCGGCACCCAAGTCTCTCCGTCCCACATTTCGATACGGGTCTTGCCCCCGCCGCCATGATCTTCGGCCGTCACCGTAATGGGGGCCATCAGCCCGTTCGCGTCATAGCCCTCAAGCGACTCCAGTCCGGCCTTGTAGGATGTCGGAGTGATCGGCAGCCCCTCGGCTTCCGCCGCCTTGCGCGCGGCTTCGAACATGATCGAATACATGGCCAGCCCGGTGTTGTAGAAAACGTCCTGCGTCTTCTCGATCGGGCCGGATCCCTCGCCCTTGTCATAAAGCTCGGCCATGATTTCCTGATACAGGGCAATATCCTGACCGCCCACGACATTGGTCCCGCGCTTGATACCTTTGGCGGCCTCTTTACCGATGTTGGCGATATCGACTTCGTTCAGCCAGTTGACCGAGATGTATTTGTCCATCGGAATGCGATTGCGCTTCATCTCTTTCGAGGCAACCACATGGGCACCGCCCAGCATCCAGACGATCACATGATCGGGCTTGTCGCGGCGCACCTTGGACCACACGCCGGCCTGGTCGCTGCCAGGCAGTGGCACGGGGTACAGTTCAAGCTCGAAACCCTCTTTCTCGGACAGGGTTTCCAGGATCTCGATCGGCTCCTGCCCGAAGGGATAATCGAAGTAAACAAACCCGACCTTCACATCTGACAGATCGCCGTCATGCAATTGCTTGATGTAGGCGACATCGTTGGCGGCCTGTCCCCAATAGGTCGGCCCGATCGGATAGACCCAATCGAAGACGGTGCCATCAACGGCATCGCCGCGCCCGACAAGAGACTGCATCAGGATACGCCCGTCTTCCATGGCCCGCGGCAGGATAGCCAGAGACACCGGAGTGGACAGGGTATCGAAAACAAAGACGCCCTCGCGGCTGAGTTTCGAGTAGCACTCGATTCCGCGCTGCGGTTCGTTCCCGTGGTCACGCACGATGACTTCGACCGGTTCCCCACCGATGCCGCCCTTCATGTTGATGAGCTTGGCAAGGTCCATCGCGGCCTGCGAAACCTGCGGCGTGGCAAAGGTATAGGCTTTGCTGAGATCGTAGCAGATGCCGATCTTGAATGGCTCGGCCAGCGCCTGGGTGCCAAACATTGCTCCGCCGAACATTGATAATACGGCCAACGCTTTGGTAAGTTTCTTCATTTGTTCCTCCCTGAACAGCTTCTGATTAGTACCTCAACTCAACCAACGTTTGCGTCGGCTGTAGTGCTTGACGTTGTGAAAATCGGTCTCTCCGCCGCCTAGATAGAACTCCTGAATGTCGGAGTTAGATTTGAGCGCCTCGGCGGTGCCGTGCATAACAACGCGGCCGTTTTCGATAAGGTACCCTTGCGAAACGATTTCCAGAGCCGCCAAGGCGTTCTGTTCCACCAGCAGGACGGACAGGCCCTCATCCTTATTGATCTTTTGCAGGATGCCGAAGATTTCCTCGACCAGGAACGGAGCAAGCCCGAGACTTGGTTCATCAAGCATCAACAGCTTCGGCTGGGTCACGAGGGCCCGCCCAATGGCAAGCATCTGTTGCTCACCACCCGACAAATAGCCTGCTTGCGAATTTTTGCGTTCGGCAAGCCGCGGAAAATATCCGTAGATCTTTTCCTTTTCCGCATTCAGCGTTGATCGGGACATTCCGCGTGGCGCGGCGGCGGTCAGGTTCTCGTCGGGGGTCAGGTGTTCGAAGACCCGCCGCCCTTCGATGACATGACAGATGCCCATCTCGACGCGTTTTTGCGCGAGCGCTTCGGTAATGTCCGTTCCCTGGAACGTTATCTCACCTCGGCTGATGCGTCCGCGCTCGGCTTTCAAAAGACCGCTGATCGCTTTCAACGTGGTGCTTTTTCCCGCTCCGTTAGAACCCAAAAGTGCGATCATCTCGCCCTTTGGAACCTGAACCGAAACACCTTTGATCGCCAGCATTACATTGTCGTACAGCACCTCGACACTGTTCATGGACAGAATGTTCTGGGCTTCAACTTTTTCTTGCATCGGCATTCCCCTATTTCTTGAACTGATCGAAGGGCCAGACCATCAGATAGTCTCTGATGTTGCCGTAGAGTTTTCCCAAACCGAGTGGTTCGATCAGAAGGATAATGACGATCAGTGCGCCATAGACTGCGTTCGGGATGTGAGCGAGTGTTTCAACATCGATCTGCATGCCAAGCCCGTCACTCAACGTGACGACGAGACCGTTCACGATACCCGGAACAAGAAGGATCAGGGCAACACCGAAATAGGAACCGATAATGCTGCCAAGGCCGCCAACAATCACCATCGCAAGAACCTGGATCGAAACGGCAACCGAGAATTGCTCGGGTGCGGCGAGAAAGAAAAAGGTGGCAACAAGCAACGCACCGCTGACGCCTGCGATGAACGAAGAAGTCGCGAATGCGAGGATTTTGTAGTAGAAACTGTTCACACCCAGGATCGCGGCCGCAAAGTCTTTTTCCCGGACAGCGACCAAGGCGCGACCGAGTCCAGTCCGCTTGAGATTAAGCATGAAGATCGTCACCAACACACACCAGCCGAAGGCGACATAGTAGAAGCCAGTATCAGTGGTAATCTCTTGCCCGAGCAGCGCCAATGTCGGTGACTGGAGCGACGCGTGTGAGCCCCCCGAGATCGCCGGAGAGTGGGTCAGAACCCAGTCCATCACGAATTGCATAGCGAGAGTAGTGAGAGCGAGATAGAGGCCCTTGACCCGCAAAGCGGCAAAAGCGAACAGGCTGCCGATCACGGATGACGTCAATCCGCCGATGATAAGGGCGAATTCCCACGGCACCCCGAAACGCGCGGCATGGATCGACGAATACGCTCCAACGGCCATGACTGCAGCATAACCCAAGTGAAGTTGGCCTGCCCAACCTGTCACCAGATTCAATCCAAGCGCGGCGGCCGTCCAGATCAGCCAAGGAAGCATGTAGCTGTTCAGATAAAGCGACGGGATGATGAATGGCGCGGCAAGGCCAATCAAGAAGATGAATGCTGTCAGATTCCGGTCAGCAGGCACCTTGAAGATTCGGCTGTCCGAAACGTAGTTGGCGTGATGGACGCCAGAAAGTCTGTAAAACATGCCTTACACCCTTTCGATGTCGTGACGACCGAACAGCCCGTGCGGACGGATCATGACGGTAAGAATGAGCACGGCAGCGACGATAAGCTCACGGCTTCCGCCTCCGACAAGCGGATCGAGGAAATCAGCGCCAACGTTTTCGACGACGCCCAGGATGATGCCTGCGATCACGGCGCCAAGGATACTGTCGAGACCACCGAGAACGGCAACCGTCAGACCTTTGAGAAGCAACAGCGACAGCGCCTGATCGACACCCTGAATCTCGCCCCAGATAACGCCAGCGGCGACGGCAACAACGGATGCCAATGCCCAGGACAACCCAACGCCGCGCTCAACCGCGATACCGACCGACCACGAAGCCATGTAATCATCCGCGATCGCCCGCAACTTGATCCCGGTCCGGGTTCGGAAAAACAGCATGAATGCGACAAACAAGGCGAGCGCAACACCGGCACCAACCAGATGGATGCGGCTGATGAAGATGTCGCCCAGGAACAGCGGATCATAGCTGACGCCCAGTTCCATCGAACGCGACGTCCCGCCCCAGATCGCAAGCGTTGTACCCCGCAGGAAAATGTCGAGGCCGAGTGTCAGCATCAAGATCATGACAACCGGCCGACCTGCGAGACGGCGCAGGGCAACACGCTCAATGCCGAACCCAAGGCCTAACATTACAACCGCAGCCAGAGGGATGGCCAGCCACAAGGGTAAACCCACGTCGCGTGCCAGCGCCAGGACCACATAGGCCCCGACCATGGTCAACCCGCCCTGCGCCAGATTGGGCACCGAAGATGCCTTGTAAATCAGCACGAGGCCGATGGCGAATAGCGAGTACAGCAGACCCGTCAAGGCTCCGTTGATCGCAAGCTCTGATAGAAAGACCCAGTCCATTTATACCTCCCTGATGGGAAGGCTTCTTTCGACCTTCCCTACTTCCCCGGTCTCGTAAGTCACCTGCGCGCTTACATGGACCTCTTTTGAACCGTCGTAGAGCGCCGCGATCACGTCAGCATAGCGTTCCTGAACGACCTTCCTCCGCAGTTTTCGGGTTCGCGTGATTTCACCATCGTCCGGGTCGAATTCTTTCGGCAGACTGACAAAGCGTTGCAGGCGCAATGGTTCGGTGACGGCCTTGTTGACCCGTTGGAAGGCCTCGCGAAGCAACGTCGCGACCTCTTCACGCTGAGAAAGATCGGCATATGACACGTAAGGTACGCCGTTCACTTCGGCCCAGTGCCCCACGGCCTCGAAATCCACGCAGACCATCGCCGTCAGTTCCTTCAGCCCGGCGCCAATCACGGCCGCATCCTTGATATACGGGCTGAATTTCAACCGGTTCTCGATGTAGTTTGGAACGTAACGTTCACCGTCGGCGGTGTGCATGACCTCGGATACACGCCCCAGAACAACCAGGTGTCCGTCGTCCTCCAGATAGCCGGCATCACCTGTATGCAGCCACCCGCCGTCAAGGGCTTCGGCGGTCGCTTCGGGTTTGTTGAAGTACCCTTTAAACACGCTGTCCGAGCGCACCAGGATCTCACCGTCTTCGGCAATGCTGACCTCGACGCCAGGCGCGGGTTTGCCAACCGTATGAAGACGGACCTCGCCCGGAGCCTGAATCGCGTTGATCGCGCTGTTCTCGGTCTGGCCGTAGAGCTGACGCAACTTGATCCCCAGGGCGCGGTAGAACACAAAGGTGTCTTCCCCGATCGCTTCACCGCCGGTGAACGCATTCTTGAGGCGGCTCATCCCGAACTGGTCCTTGATCGGACCGAAAACAATCGCCTCGCCCAGAAGCCGGCCCAATGGCTCAAGAACACCGCCGCTTTTGCCATTCAGCTTGCGCGTTTCCGCCGCGATGGCCCGATCCATGAAAAAATGGTACAGCCACTTCTTTAAAGGGGTCGAATTTTCGATACCAACCTGGATTGTCGTCAGCATCTGGTCCCAGCTTCTTGGCGCCGCCAGATAGAATGTCGGAGCGATCTCGCGCATGTCGCGCACGACCGTTTCCTGGCGCTCAGGCACATTCACGGTGAAACGCCAAAGGAGTGCCGCGGCAACGGTTATGGCGTAGTCTCCCACCCAGGCCATCGGCAAGTACGCGAGGATCTCCTCATTTTCGTCGAAGGCACCCGCCGCATGTCCATTCCGAGCAGCAGCAAGAACGTTCTTCTGACTCAGTACGATGCCCTTCGGCGCGCCCGTCGTTCCGGAGGAGTGCAGAAAAATGGCCGGATCTTCCGGCTTCGCACGACTAAGCAGTTCCTCACGCAGGCCCGGGGTTTCGTTCAGATCGTGCTGACCAACTTCGATCAGGTGATCCCAGGACAACAGTCCTTCAACCTCGTAGAAGCCAAGACCGCGCGCTTCATCATAAATGATGTGGTCGATGCCCTCGGCGCCCGCGTCCTTCAGTTCCAGGATCTTGTCAACCTGTTCCTGATCTTCGGCGATGGCCGCGACGATTTCGACTTCGCCAAGAAAGTGCCGGAGTTCTTCGAGCGTCGCGCCGGGATAGGCAGGCATTGCATAGGCACCCAGCAACGAAATAGCCAGCATTCCGCCATACAGCCGCGCCCGGTTGTCGCCCAGGATAAGCACCGCCTTGCCCGGTGTTACGCCGATTTTCTCAAGCCCGGCCGCGCAGGCCAGCACCTCTTCGGCGTATTCCGCCCATGTGGTTTCCTTCCAGATCCCACGCTCTTTTTCGCGAAGCGCGATTTCCGAACCGTGTTTCGAGGCGTTCCGCGCCAGAATTGCGCCGATCGTGTCGCCGCCCGAAGACTGTTTCTTCGTCAAATCAGTCATGCGACCCTCCGATATATGCCTCGATGACCCGCGGGTCCTTCACAACCTCCTTGGGGATGCCACTGGCGATCATTTCACCATAATTCAGGGCCAGCATCCGATCACAAATGCCGGTGATGACATCCATATGGTGTTCGATCAGCAGAACGCTGACGCCGCGTTCGGCACGGGCATCCAGAATGAAACGGGACATATACCCTTTCTCTTCCTGGTTCATGCCGGCCATCGGTTCATCGAGAATCAGCATCTGTGGCTCGGCCACCAATGCCCGCGCCAGCTCGACCCGTTTTTTCAACCCGATCGGAAGGCCATCGACCAACTCATGCCGGATGCTCTCGAGTTGTAGAAACTCGATCACCTCTTCGACGATCTTGCGGTTTTCGATTTCTTCACGCTGTGCTGCCCACCAGTAAAGCGCGGTGCGCAGAACGCCCGGTTTCATGTGGATGTGCCGCCCCAGCAGGATGTTGTCCAGAACGCTCATCCCGTTGAACAAGGCAAGATTCTGGAACGTCCGGGCGACGCCGAGCTTGGCAACCTTGTGAGGTGCCGTACCCGTGATTTCCTTTCCTGCCAACCGGACAGTCCCCACATTCGGTGGGTAGAACCCGGTAATTGCGTTCGTCAGTGTTGTCTTGCCGCTGCCGTTCGGGCCGACAAGTCCAAAGATTTCCCCCTGCCGAATGACGAGGTCCACACCGGTGACAGCGACGATGCCGCCGAACCGTCGCTCGACCCCGCTGCACTCCAGTATCGCCCCATCATCGGCTCCGATTGCTGTTTTAATCTTAGTCGTCATCTAGATATCATTGTCCCCCTAAGGTTCACGGCCAACATCAGGTAATCCGGAAGTAGTCCGGCCGCCCCGTTGGCCATGGATCCCCCCACAATTGCTGCCCACCGTCGATGTTCAGAACTTCTCCGGTTACGAATTTCCCTGAATTCGCCGCCATATAGACAACCCCTTCAGCGACATCCCATTCGTCCCCGGCGTGCCGCATCGGGTTGGAGTCCTGAAAGGTCGCAGAACCCTCCGGAGGGTAGTTCCCGAAACCGTTGCTTTCGCAGCAACCCGGCGCCACGCAGTTCACTCGGATACCGTGCGGGGCCCACTCCACCGCAACCGACTTGGACAGGTAAACTACCCCTGCCCGGGCCGCACAGGTATGCGCGATGCCGGGCATGCCGCGCCAGATATCGGCCACGATGTTGACGATGGAGCCCGATTGCTTGTTGGCAACCCAGTGGCGCGCCGTGGATTGCATCATCCACCACGTGCCGTTCAGGTTGGTGTCTATGACCGCATTCCAGCCCTTTGGACTAAACTCCAACGCTGCTTGCGGAAACTGACCCCCAGCATTGTTCACCAATACGTCAATCGCCCCGAACTCCTGGTTCGTCTTGGCGACAAAATCCTCGACCTGCTCAGGCTCCCGGATGGTCATAGGCACAGCGAAAACTTCGCCCCCGAAACTTTCAAGGAACTCCTTGGCCAAAGCCAGTTTCTCTTCGTTGCGTCCATTGATCGCCAGATTGGCCCCGAGCCTTGCGAACAAGGTCGCAATTGCCAGCCCCAATCCGCCTCCGGCCCCGGTCACCACAACGACTTTGCCGGTGAATAAACCGCTTGCGTAAACGGTTGCACGTTTTGATAGGTCCTCCCTCGAAGACCCAAACTGCGTCTTATTCATGACGCCTCCTCCCATTCCCATTAGGGGCAGCTGCCAGTAATCTAACGGGTGTTAGAAAATTGGTCAAGACAACTTTTCCCACCAGCCCCGCCCGTTATCTCCGATCAGTAAGACTTTGGAAGTCCAAGGGCTTTTTCTGCTATGAACGACAGAAGCATCTGCGGTGTCACCGGTACGATGCGGAACAGCAGAGCTTCACGTACCAGTCGCTCCACGTGATATTCCTTAGCATATCCGAATCCGCCAAACGTAATTTGCGCGGCTTCGGTCGCCTCGACCGCGGCGTCGGCGGCCAAAAGCTTGGCGGCGTTCGCCTCGACGCCGCAGGGTTCTCCCGCATCGTAGAGGGCTGCAGCGTGCATCACCATGAGATTGGCAGATTCCACTCGCGCCCAGGCTTTGGCGAGTGGATGCTGAACACCCTGATTTTGGCCGATCGGGCGGTCAAAAATCACACGTTCGTTTGCATAATGCGCCGCTCGCGCCAGTGCGTTGCGCGCAATACCGATGCATTCACCGGCCACCAGGATGCGTTCGGGATTCAACCCGTGCAAAATTTGCCTAAAGCCTTTGCCCTCCTCCCCGATCAGGTCCTCAGCCGGAATCGGCAATCCATCGATGAAGACTTCGTTCGAATCGACAGCCTTTCGACCCATCTTTTCGATCTCTCGCACGTCAACGAAATTTCGGTCGAGATCTGTATAGAACAGGCTCAGCCCTTCGGTCGGGCTGCTCACATCCTCTAGCCGCGTTGTTCTGGCCAGAAGCAACATCTTGTCCGCCACCTGCGCGGTAGAAATCCAGACTTTTTGTCCGTGCACGACATATCTGTCCCCCTGCCGCACCGCCATGGTCTTCAGCTTTGTGGTGTCTAACCCGGTCGTCGGTTCGGTTACGGCGAAACAGGCCTTTTCATCGCCTGCTATTAGAGGGCCAAGCATACGCGCGCGCTGCTCATCGGTCCCAAACTTCACCACCGGGTTGAGCCCGAAAATGTTCATGTGGATGGCCGAGGCTCCGCTTGCGCCGGCCCCCGACTCGGCAATTGCCTGCATCATTATGGTCGCCTCGGTGATCCCCAGACCCGCGCCGCCGACAGCTTCTGGCATGGCGATACCTAGCCAGCCGCCATCGGCCATTGCCCTGTGCAGATCATGGGGAAAACCACCGTTGCGATCCCGATCCAGCCAATAGTCGTCGTCGAACCCTGCGCAAATCCGCAGAATCTGGTCGCGAATCTCTTGTTGGTCGGCGGTCAATCGAAATGTCATAGCGCGCGCCCTCCCTCCAATCTTACGAGCCCAGCCTCACATAGGGCAGCGATCCGCTCATCGTTAAAACCAAGATCACGCAGAATGCTTTGGCTGTCTGCGCTAGGCGGTCGTCCCAGCCAACGAAGCTGACCGGGCGTCGCGCTGAGATGAGGGACCGGACCAATGACCTGGGTCTGTTCGCCGTCGACCGACACGATGTCCCCACGATGGCGTATCTGCTCGTTCGTCATGATCTCTTCGACGCTCAACACACGCGAGGCAACCGCATCATGGCGGGCGAATACCGCTTCCACTTCCTTAGCCGTGTGCTGCGTGACGAAATCATTGATCGCGTCAAAGACCACCGTCATGTGCCGCGACATCTCGCCCAATGTCGCGAACCGCGGGTCATCGGCGAGGGCATCGCCTCCGACCGCCCGCAACAGGCGCTGCGCGGTTTCCGCGCTCCCTGCCGAAACGCTCAGCCACACCCCATCGGACGTTCGGAACATCCCCCCCGGAGCAAAGTCCATCGGCTGGCGCAGCCCATTGCGTCGCGGCGAGAGGTTCGCGCCAGTCAATGCGGGAACAGGATAATCCATCAACCGAAGCAGGGCCTCGAATACTGCAATATCGACGACCTGACCGCGTGCTATCCCCTTTTCGCGAGCAAATAGCGCGATCATGATTCCCAAAGCGCCCATTAGCCCTGTCGTGCTGTCAGCCGCCGGAAAGCCGGGGTGCATCGGCGGCCCGTCGGGAAAACCGGTCAGATGCGCTAATCCACTCATGGCCTCCGCAGCACGCCCAAACGCTGGCAGGTCGCGCATCGGACCGTCCTGTCCGTAACCTGAAACCCGCAAGACAACCAAGTCCGGGTTCCAATCGTGCAAGACGTCTGGCCCAACACCGGCACGTTCCAGCACACCCGGTCGGAAATTCTCGATCAGCACGTCGGCATCTTCGACCAACTTTCGCAGGATGTCCCGGCCCTCGTCGGACTTCCAGTCCAGACCTAGTGTTTTCTTGTTACGGCCCAAAGTCTTCCACCAGACGCCCACCCCATCCTCTGCCTTGGGTCCAAGGTCGCGCATCATATCCGTCCGGTTGGGGGCTTCGATCTTGATGACATCTGCACCAAAATCCGAGAGTAAAGCTGCCGCAAGTGGTCCGGCAATTACGTGACCAAGTTCTATAATCTTCAGTTGATCAAGGGGTCCAGACATCTGCACTTTCGACTTTGCTAATTTTCTAATGGTTGTTCGATTCCTAGCAAAGGCGAAGTCGGATCTCAAGATTCAAAGGTAATCACCTCCCCGAAAACGTAACCGCCCGGTTGTTACCATGGATCAGTTCATTGGCGTCCAGTTCCATGGAAGCGGTTCGTTGAGCGGGTTGGTCATGTGATTGTGGATGCGGTCGAGGATTTCGGCCAGCCAGGCTTGCCGATCGAGGCCGTTCATCTTGGCTGTCTCGACAAGAGACATCGCCCGGGACAGCGTTTCGCCACCGCTGTCGGAGCCTGCAAAAAGCCAGTTTTTTCGCCCGATGCTGATCGGGCGCATGACGCGCTCGGCGGTGTTGTCGTCGATGCCGACGCGGCCATCTCCAAGGAAGAGCTCGAATGACGGCCAGCAGCTGAGACCATAGCGGAAGGCCTTCGCGAGATCGCCCTTGCCGGGAATGCGTAGCAGTTGGGCCTCGGTCCATGCCTTGAAGGCCTAGACCATGGAGCGGGAGTGCGCCTGGCCTGCTGCCAGCCGCAGTTCCGCTGTATTTCGTGCCCTCACGAATTATGGCCAGCCGTGCGTTCTTTCAGGCCTGCGGGACGAAGCGCTCGTCTTTGGCGGCACCGAAGTGGCTCCGACATTCGGCGGTTTTCTCGAAGGCGCGCTTGAGGCGGCGGAATATGCCTACACCGTCCTTAAGATGGGTCGAGGGCGCTCAGAGAAGCGCTTATAACTGCATCTGCGTTCAGGCTGTCGCTGGGGAACCTGAAGTAGCGTTTTCTTTTTTGGGCGGCTTGATCCGGAAGAACAGTGCATAAAATACCGGAACCGCGACCAGCGTCAGGATCGAGGCGAACGCGAGGCCACCCATGATCGTCGCGGCCATCGATGCGAAGAAGGCGTCTGGTAAGAGCGGAATCATACCGAAAATCGTTGTGCCCGCAGCCAGCACGACGGGCCTCAAACGGCTGACCGAGCCATCGATCACCGCCTGATAGTCCTCGACACCTTCGGCGCGTTGCTGATCGATTTCTTCCACCAGCACAATGGCATTCTTCATCAGCATCCCGGAAAGGGACAAGAAGCCGAGAAGCGCCGTGAACGTGAACGGTAGCCCAGTGAACAGCAGACCGAGAACCATCTGTGAACCGGCATGCAAAATTGACCCTGTAGAGGGGTGATCGGCGTCCAAAAATGACCCCCTTACAATGATGTGGATGATGCCCCCGAGGTCATCGGGGAGCGCAGTGTGGGATGTTGGTCGTGGAGACGATAGCGAAGATCCGGCGGGCGTATTTTCAGGACAAGAAGTCGATCAAGCAGATCTGCCGTGAGCTGCGGGTATCTCGGAACACGGTGCGCAAGGTGATCCGGTCGGGTGCGACGGAGCTCACCTATGAGCGAACCATTCAGCCGCAGCCGAAGATCGGGCCCTGGAAAGACATGCTGGACGAGATGCTGGCGGTGAATGCGCGGAAGCCCAAGCGCGAGCGACTGACCCGCATTCGGATCCTGGAAGAACTTCGGGCCCGAGGTTATGATGGCGGCTATGATGCCGTCCGGCGATACGCGGCCTCCTGGTCCAAGGAGGAAGAGGTGGCATCTGCCGCGGCCTATGTGCCGCTAAGCTTCGATCCGGGGGAAGCCTACCAGTTTGACTGGAGCCACGAGATCGTGGTGATCGACGGCGTGACAATCACCGTGAAGGTCGCCCACGCTCGCCTCTGCCACAGCCGGATTCTGTTCGTGCGGGCCTACCCGCGCGAGACGCAGGAGATGGTGTTTGACGCGCACGACAAGGCCTTTGCCTTCTTCGGTGGAGCCTGCGCGCGGGGCATCTACGACAACATGAAGACGGCGGTGGATACGATCTTCGTCGGCCGAGACCGCGCCTACAATCGCCGGTTCCAGCAGATGTGCGGGCACTATCTGGTCGATCCGGTGGCATGCACCCCGGCCTCGGGCTGGGAGAAGGGCCAGGTCGAGAACCAGGTCGGTGTGGTGCGGCGACGGTTCTTCGTGCCCCGGCCGCGGTTCAAGAGCCACGCCGAGCTCAACGCCTGGCTCGAGGATCGCTGCGTTGCCTGGGCCAAAGCCAATCCGCACCAGGAGCTTCGGGATCGAACGATCTGGGATGTGTTCCAGGACGAGCGCGCGAGTCTCGTGCCCTACGTGGGTCCGTTCGACGGCTTCCATGCCGTGCCGGCGTCGGTCTCGAAGACCTGCCTCGTCCGGTTCGACAAGAACCGCTACTCCGTCGATGGCCGGGCGGTTGGTCGTCCTGTCGAGATCCGCGCCTATGCCGAGCGGGTCGAGCTCTGGCAGGACGGCAAGATCGTGGGGCAGCACGCCCGAGCCTTTGGGCGCGACAAGGCCATCTACGACCCGCTGCACTACATTCCGGTTCTGGCTCGCAAGCCTGGGGCCCTCCGGAACGGTGCCCCCTTCAAGGACTGGGACCTGCCGGCGGCGATCAGGCGCGTGCAGCGCAAGCTTGGCAAGGTGCCGAACGGCGACCGGCAGATGGTCCAGATCCTCAGCATGATCCCGATCGATGGGCTGGATGCAGTGGACGCTGCCTGTGCCGAAGCCCTGAACGAAGGGGTTCCCGCGGCCTCAGTCGTCCTCAACATCCTGGCCCGGCATCGGGAGCCGCCACCGCCGCTGACCATCGATACACCGGAGGCGTTGCGACTGACCTGCGAGCCCGTGGCCGATTGCAAACGCTACGACAGCCTCAGGAGACCCAACCATGGAAAGATCACAGGTGCTGGACGCGATGAGCCAGCTGAAGCTCTACGGCATGAAGGCCGCCTACGATGAGATCATCACCACGGCGGTGAAGCGTCAGCACGAGCCGCAACAGATCGTCGGCGACCTGCTGAATGCCGAGATCGACCAGGTGACGTCCTGGCTGGCCACCGAAATCCTCGCGCTCAGCGAGTTTTTGACCTCGTACTGGGAAGAGATCGATGACGCGATGTTCGAGCACCTTTGGCAGACCGAGGTCGACGCTGTGCCGGAGTTCACCACCTCGAAGATCACGCTGATCTGCGGGCTTCTCCTGCCGATCTGGGACCGGCTACCTGCCGACAACATACGCATCTATCGCCTGCAAACCGAAGACGGGGAACGCGCCATCGGCCGTCTGGTCAGCCAGGAACAGCGCTCGAACGTCTACGCGCGCCTTGGGCTCGACTGCCAGATCGAGATGTCGCCGCAGGAGGAGCTCGCGGCCGTGATGGACGCCAGGACGACCCTGAACCTCCTCGGCGGTTACCAGCTGCGCAGGTCGCTCGTCATGGGGCAGCCGAGGTGTGAGCTGATCGGCGCGTCCGGTGCGGCCCTGCCCGCACTGAAAGCCATGGGCTGCTTCACCGAGGTTATCCAGTGGAAGACGCGGGTGTTCATCCCGGTGGACGGTACTGACGTGCTGGCGCGGGTGCTCGCCGAGCATCCAGTTGGCGCAAGCGTCGCAGATGCTGCCGCATGAACCCGCGGCGCAGCATCGCAGACCTCTCGGCCGATCTTGCAGACCAGGCCGAGAGTTTCTGCCGCCAGTATTTCCCCGAGGGACGCAAGCAGGGCAATTATTGGCAGGTCGGTGACACATCGGGAGCAAAGGGACAGAGTCTCGCGATCCGACTGCAGGCGGAAAGCGGGCGCAAGGCCGGGTCCTGGCAAGATTTCGCGACGGGTGAATTTGGCGACTTGATCGACCTGCTGCAAGAACGGCTTGGTTCGGTGACACTCAAGGAAACGCTAAGGGAGGCCCGGTCCTTTCTCGGCGAGGCCCCCTGCCCTGCCGTAACTCGTGAAACCCAAAGGGCTGAGCGCCACGATACTGCCTCCAGCAAACGCATTGCGCGGGCGCGCAAGCTCTTTGCGGCTGGCAAGCCAGTTCTTGGCACCTTGGCCGCCACCTATCTGCAAGGGTGCGGCATCACGCGCCTCGGTCCCGCGCTCCGCTATCATCCGCGGGTCTTCCTACGTCAGGGCGAGGACGATCCTGATCTGGCAACAAGGTCCCCTGCCCCAGCCAGATGAGGTCGAACTCGCCATGGCGACCCTCTTTGATACCACCATCGGCCTCCTCACCGGCAGCCAGTTGGAAGACAATCTCGAAGAGATGCTCTGGTCCCTGACCTCGATTTTCCATCGCCGGCTGACCCATATCCAGAAGCTTCTCGAGGACAACGAATTCGAGGTCCGGGAAAGCCTAGCCATCCAGGACGGCTCCGAGGTCGCCTCGGTCGAGCTCGAGCGCCTCCAGATGATCGGCCTCAAGCTCTGGGACCATCGCGACGCTTTCGAGCAGATGCGCGATCTGGCCGTGGACCACTTCTCGGCCGCCACCGGCTCGCCCTGGCTGCCCCGCACCGGGTCCAAGGTCTCGCATCGCGGCCTGACCTCCGCCGTGGTGGACAGCCGGGCCTATCTCTCGGCCAAGCGCCGCAAAGAGACCGAGGTGCATTGCCCCGAAGGCACGCGGATCGCTTTCTCGGGCGGGGACTATCAAGCCTACGATCTGATCTGGTCCGTCCTCGACGCCACCCACGCCAAATACCCCGACATGGTGCTCCTGCACGGCGGCACACCCAAGGGCGCCGAGATGATCGCCGCTCGGTGGGCAGATACCCGCGGTGTCACCCAGGTGGTCTTCAAGCCCGACTGGAAAAGCCACGGCAAGGCCGCCCCTTTCAAGCGCAACGACAAGATGCTCGAGACCATGCCGCAGGGTCTGATCGCCACCCCCGGTTCGGGCATCACCGAGAACATCGTCGACAAAGCCCGCAAGCTCGGGATCCGTATCAAGAGGATCGGGGCCTGAGGCCCCGTTTATCCCATGACATCAGTCGGAGCGCCTTGTGCGGTTCGCTCTATGAGTTCGCAGAGGTGCGCAGTTCTGCGGGATTTGGTCTGTCAGACTGCTGAGAGTGCGGATGAGATTTCTAGCTGGTCGCCGTAGCGGGCCTTCCTGATGCCTCGTGACGCTCGCGTCGTCCGGCCGTCAGTGGGATATTCGCCGAGAGGCAACCCATGTCGGCCAGGAAACTGACCAATCCGACGCTCGTCTTGAACTTGCGAAATTTGAAGACGCTGCGGCTTGTCACAAGCATCTTCGCATCCTGACCATCCTTCGTCACCATGTGCACGACCCAGGAGCCATACCAGCTGTTATGGCGTTTCTCGGCGGTCTGGTTGCAGATCACCTCGATGAGATAGCCATCTGAGAGCAGATCGCGCAGGCCATCCTCGATGACCACGTTCGGTGTTGCGCCGTCCAACTGCTTATCTTCTTCACTTATGCCGACACGTATCGGGATTGGAGCGGGCCGGAGCTTCTACCTGATCTTCCGAGTCGCATGCGTCGTTGCTCAGTTTCGCGATGCCGTACGGGACATCCTCGAAATTCGCAACGCGGCCAGGATTGAAGCCGTCGGGAAGAGATGCGCATGTCCTCGCCCTGGCATTTCAACTTCTCCAGCCTGTCAGATCACTTTCTGCTTGAGGTCCCTGGTTGTTCGACCGAGGAACTGAACGCGGGCCGGTGTTGCGTTGCGACGGATCGTAGTCTGTATCGAACGATCAGCCATGTCTGGCGAGGCCCCTTCGGCGTTCTTGGCGTTGGCTGTTGTCTGATCTCCCTTCGTGGCCCCCCGCACTTCTCCCGATGTCTGAGTTGCATGACATGCTGGTCGCAGCTGTCGTCCCGCCCACAAGGGTTGTCGCCGATCTTTTTCCCCTGTCCCTGCGGGCCATTCCGCGCGCACCAAAAAAACCTGCGCCTGCCCCTCTCCGCTGCGCTTCGCCTTCGGTGTGGCCAGGCCTTGGCCAGCTGCAAGGTGACCATCATTGCAACGCAAACAAGGAGAAGAGCAATGACCACGAACTGCATCAAATTCACCAGCGCCGACATCGAAAC
>LULE01000228.1_pt1 | contig 35640 bp, 47 predicted proteins | sample 728231 | NCBI WGS metagenome assembly LULE01 (sample SAMN03860297, study PRJNA289734) | marine metagenome | biome: seawater column; feature: ocean; material: water; isolation source: Red Sea water column Station 192 - depth 10m | place: Saudi Arabia: Red Sea | collected 2011-10-15 | depth 10 m | reverse complement strand
GGCGGCCTGCTCCTCGGTGATGATCTCGACCCACCACCAGTAGCCCCACTCCGACCCGCGCACGGGGTCGCCCGCAGTGATTCCCTTGCGGGGCACGTCCTTCGGGGCGGGCGTGGAGCCGATGACGTAGATGCTCCACTTCTGTCCGACCTGGTCCGTGGTCGGGCTGAGGGCCAGGTCCCACGTGGAGGCGTGCTCGGTCCACGGCATGGCGTAGTCCTCCTCCTTGTACCAGCGGAACTCGCCGTCCTCCGTGGTGTACCGATCAACGCCCTTGGCGAACTGCACCCCCTGTCCCCACTCGCCCTGGAACTGGACGGAGTAGTCACGGCCGGCGACGAGGTAGTCGATGTCGGTGCCCTCCAGCACCCCGAGTCGCGCCTTGTCGGGGTGCGCCACCGGCTGGGGGATCGTGTAGGTGGCGGGCTTGGCCGTGCGCTTGAGCTTCCTGCCCTGGTACTCCTTCAGCACGATCGTGTAGGTGCCTCCTGGCTGGAGGTCGTAGTCGTCGCGAGAGAAGCTCATCCAGGCGTAGGAGCCGTCGGCGGTGGTCCGCTCGGCCCCCTTCTGTCCCTTGATGCTGGCCTTGTAGCGGTACCCGTCCCGCGCGCCCTTGATCCGCAGGCCCACGACGTACCACCCCCAGTGGTAGCCCGCGCCGCCGCACTCGCACGAGACGCCGACGTCGGCGACGCGCAGCGGCTTGCTCTTCGCGGCGCGGGCGCCGACCGGTGCGGAGGACGCGGGGGCGGCTGCCTCACCGGTGCTCGCCACGGAGGGGGCGGTGGTGACGGCGAGACCGCCGAGCAGGAGAGCCGCCGCGCTGCCGGCGGCAGCGAGGCGGGGGAGGATCGAGGGACGCATGCGGAGACTCCTTGGGGTTGAGGGAGGCCCCACCCTCGCGCCCCGCGGCGGTGCCGGGCGCCGGTTCCCGTGCAGGCCGGACGAAGCCGGACGACTCCGGACGAGTCCGACGCGTCGCCCGGTCGTGCGGGCGGTCGCGCCGGGCGTGGAGGAGATCGGTCGGGTCAGCTGAGCGGCGCGTGGGACACGGTGCTGGTGAGGATCACCATCGCCAGCAGGAACAGGAACGAGAGGACCAGGAGCGCCGCGACCATGCGGGACTGGCGGCGGGCCTGGCGAGCAGTGGTGGGGGGCATGTCGGGGGCGCCCTTTCTTCTCCGAGACTGGGTAGAGGATGGGCCAACCGCGGGCGTATCTGTGGCATTCGTGCCGTCTCCGGACGATCCCGAACAAACCGAACGGCGTCCCGGACGGTTCTCCACAGATTGATCTCGGCGCGACGCGGGTATGCCTCCTCGCACCTACCCTCGACGGGCCAGCACTCTTTTCATCTCGGGACGGAGCGGCCATGGCGGTCACCCCTGCCTCGGCGTACGCCGATTCACGCGCCTTGCGCGCAGCCTCCACCTCGGCGACCCACGACGCCCTGATCGACGACCTCGACCGCTCGCTGCGCGAGCTGGTCCGGCGCGAGGGCGTGGACCCCCAGCGCGACGCCGACGTGGTGCGTCGCCTGGCCGAGGGCGTCGTACGCCGCCACGACGACCTCTCCCTGACCGGCGCGGTGGCCCCGCTGGCCGAGCCGGACGCCGTCGTCGGCGAGCTGCTGGCGAGGGTCAGCGGCTTCGGGCCGCTCCAGCCGCTGCTGGAGGATCCGACCGTCGAGGAGATCTGGATCAACGACCCGACCCGGGTCTTCGTGGCCCGTCGGGGGCGGCACGAGCTGACCAACCTGGTGCTCACCCGCGCCCAGGTCGACGAGCTGGTCGAGCGGATGCTGAAGTCCTCGGGCCGGCGCGTGGACATCTCCCGGCCCTTCGTGGAAACGAAAGACGATTACGGGATATCTACTACTTCGAGGGTCGCAATGTCTAGTATTGCGCAACCTATCGGACAATTCGGCGGACCCCAGGTACGCCGCAATTCAAGTGCTATGCTCGATTCGCGCAACCACCAAGCAGCGTGAGCATTCCGCTGGGTGGGGAAAACCGAGCTCCGCTTCGGCGGCCGGCCTCGAGGACAAGACCGATCGAGTGCCGGAGGAACAACGGCCACAGGTGAGCCGGGTCGTCGCTCGACTTCCAGAGGTTCAACATGGCGCGTCAACCCGACTGGTCCGCAGTGGCCGCAGCGCAGTGCGAGGTTCAGGGCCTTTCGCTGGCGATCACAGAAGACTGGCTGTTGTCCGAACTGCGCGCACACCTGAACGGAGCAGCCAAGCGAGCCGCTGACCAGTCGTGACGAGCAAGGGGAGCGGCTCGGGCGCTATTCGAGCTTGCTCCGCCCCTGCAGGCGTTCCCAGTGGGGGTAGCGCTCGGACATGGCTGCGGCCGAGATGCCTCGATCGGTACGTACGTAGAAGTCGGGCAGCTCATCCATGCCGTCTAGCAGCTCGCGTACTGCTTCGGCGATGTCGGCGTAGGCATCGTTGGTCAGGTCCTCGGGCAACTCAATGCGAATCCGACGCGGCATGCCTGCATCCTGCCGTAAGCAAGTCCAAGTCGCTTTCAGCTCTAAGGCGCCGCGATGAGCTCGGACGTACGAGAGAGCGCGCGAGCGGTTTCGGGCGCCGTAGGGGGCTCTCGTGGGCAGCTAGGGCGTCCAACTGTCTCCTGCTCGCGCGCGAACGGAGTGGCGTGAGGCCCACTACCCGCTGAGACCACGGGCGACCGCTGCTATTACTCCAACTACCCGTTCGTCCCTCTCCCAGAAAGGACGAACGCCCGGGGTTTGAATTCTTGGCGGAATTCCCCGGGCGTTCAGACGCTAATGACGAGAATAGCCCGTGAGGTATCACAATTCCTTGGCGACGACCCGGTTGACCGGGCCTTCTGGCACCTGCTGCTGGTCGCGGAGGCAGACGACGCGCCCGCGCCCGAGACGGTTCAGGAGCTTGTCACTGCCGTCGTGGCTCAGTCCGGCCCGCGGCATGCCACCGCCTTCTACCGGCGGTATCGCGACGGCTCCTGGCACTCCGTGACTCGGGCGAGCCGGCGCCACCCCACGGCAGTGCATCTGTACGACGCCGCCGAGACGGCGGAGGTGCTCTGCCTGGACCTCGACGCCCGTGGGTCGTACGACGCTGCCGACGTGGCGCTGCAGGCTGCCGAGCTGACCCAGCTCCTTGAGCGTTGTTGGCTGCGTTGGATCGCGGACCTGTCTACCTCGGGCGGGGTTCATGTACTGGTCCGGCTGGACCGGCGCCGTCCGCGGGCTGAGCTGCGAGTGCTGCAGACCGAGCTACGACGCCGCTACCCGACTATCGACCCGGCAGTGATGTCTGGCGCCGCGGCGATGCTCACGATGCCCGGCTCGGTCTGCAAGCCCCGGCCTGGCGATTCCGAGGTGCACCACCGTCGGCTGCTCGGCCCGAACCCCGCGGCCCGCCTGGCTGATTGGCTGTCGGGCCCGTCCGAGCCTGCCGCCTGGACTGCCATCCTGGAGCACCTGGGTCTGCCCGGGGATCTCCGAATGTTCACAACTGAGACGAACGAGAGGATTCCACGGGGGGGCCCCGCGGGAGACGGGGATGCAGAGGGAACTCCAACAGGGTTGCCCGGGGTACAAACGGAGCTTGCAGAGGCGGCCTTCCCGGTGCGGCGATGGCCGGTGCAGCGGCAGATCATGCTGTCTCCGGATGCGGTCCCGGCGGCCGTGGCGGAGCTGGCCCGGGCCGGCGTGCATCACTCGGGGGATCGGAGCCGGGGGGCGTGGGCCGTGGTGTGCGCAGTGATCGAGGCCGGGTGGAGCCGAGAGGCATGGTGCGCCCGAGTCAGTAGCTGGCCGGAGCTGGCCGGTTACGCCGTGCTCCGCGGTCACAAGGGGGCCGACCTCGGTGCGGTGGCTGCGGCGGAGTGGGACCGGGCGTGGGCGAAGGGGGTCCGTCCGCTGGCTGGCGCGAAGGCCGTACGGCTCATCTCTGGGGAGGTGCGGCTGCCGAGCGAGGTCGGGGCGTGGGTCGGCGCGGCGTTCGAGGTGCTGGACCTGGCTCGGGCGACGAAGGTGCTGCGGGTCGACGCGGCGGCGAACGTACGGGCGTTGGTCGAGGGGTTGGCGCGGCTGGGGGCTGAGCGAGGAGCTGAGTTCCGCCAAGCCCTGCGGGGGATGGGGGCCGTCGCAGGGCTGTCGCGGTCCGGCGTCGAGCATGCTCGCGACTGGCTGCGCGCGCAGGGCCTGCTGCTCACCGAGGCGCGGCGGCCGGACCTCACGCGCCGGGAGGTGGGCGAGGAGGACTGGACGCGATGGTCGCTGGTCATGCCGGAGGGCGTGACGGCCGAGCCGGTCGCGGTGGTACCGATCCTTGAGCCGCTGTGGGCCGCGTTGGGTTGGGTGCACCGCGCCGTGTGGGTGGCCGTGTGGCGAGTCGGCTCGCTGGGCGAGCTGGCGACCGAGCTGGGGATCGGCAACCGCGGCACGCTGAACGGCTACCTTGCGCGACTGGCCGAGGTCGGGCTGTACCGCCCCGTGCCGCGGAAGCTGGGAGCCGCGGTGCCGCTGATGGAGCTCAATGACGGGTCGTACGAGAATCTTTGCGGGGAGTGGCGGACCGTCAGCGAGGCACTGCGGGCTGACAGTTGGGGGTCGGTGATGGCGCGGCAGGCCGAGCACGGGGCGCGCGAGACGGTGCAGCGGCTGCGGGAGGACCCAGGCGTGGAGCAGGCGTTGCGGGCGAGGGAAGAGGCCCGGGAGGCACTGGTTGATCTAGAGGCGTACGCCGTCCGGCTTGCGGAACTGGGCGAGGTACTCGACCTGACAGATGCACGAGTACTGCTGACCGCGGCCGAGGAGCAGTTAGAGGCCGAGATCGCCGAGGTCAGGCGGAATCGCCTTACGGACGCCTTGGCTGGCCCGGACGTACGAGACGACGCTCGGAACGTCGCGGAGCGTTGAAGGTGGCTCAACGGGTCGCGTTGCGCGTTCTGAGATCGACGCGAACGCACTGTCATGCCGAGATGAGCGAGGCTCAGAAACTCGCTGGAGGGTCAGCCAGGGCACGTGTGACTGTGTGGGCATGGCAAACGACGAGGTGCTGAATCGAGCGGCAGAATTGAACGAGCAGTTCCGTCAGGTTGAGTTCACCGCAGAGACGGTCACTCGCCCGGCTGGGCCGCACACCCCGACCGTGCACTCCTTCCTCCGGCACCTCCGGGGGAAGGGTCTGGACTGCGTTCCCGAGCCCGTATCGCTTGAGGGTGAGACCGAGACGCTTCGCTTCATCGAGGGCGAGAGCGGCGGCGACGGGTGGAAGCATCAGCACGACGAGCGGGGCTTGCGGTCGGCGGCGCACCTCCTACGGCGCATCCACGACGCCTCTGCTGATTGGGTACCGCCCGACGACGCCGTTTTCGCCGCACCGGCTGCCGAGGGAGGCGACGTGTTCGTCAACGGCGACCCCGGCCCCTGGAACTTCGTCTGGCGGGACGGACGGGCCGTCGCGCTGATCGACTGGGACTTCCTCCATCGCGCGCCCAGGCTCAGCGACCTGGCGTACGCGTTGCAGTGGTTCGCTCCACTCAGGGACGACCAAGCGGCACTCGACTGGCACCACTTCCCGGAGGTCCCCGACCGGCGTAAGCGCATCGAGGCCTTCCTGGACGCCTACGGGATACCTGCCGACTTCGACGTGGCCGACGCCGTTGTCCAACGCATCCGCTACACCAGCGAGCACGTCCGGTTCCTCGCCGCCCAGGGACAGGAACCTCAGAAGACATGGGTTGCTGAGGGCGCCGTCGAGAACGAGAAGCTGGCCGACATCGCGTGGGTCGAGGAGAACCGGTCGTTGTTCTCCGGATGATCCTCATTGCGCCGCATCGCCATCCGTGGAACGTCCGCTTCTGCCGCTCGGCGGGCGCTCGGAGACGCACGCTAATGCCGCCTAGTGTGGGCGTCAGTTCGGGCTCTCTGCCGCGATGTGCTCGGTCGTGTAGAGGAGCGGTCAGCCAGAACGTCTCAATGCACGACTTCTCTCGTGCGCACCCAGCCTTTCGCAACTGCGGGCAGACTGTCGTTATGCGCGAACGTGTCGGCGCCATCATCGAACGCGATGGGCTCATCCTGATGGTTCGACCCCGCGCGAAGGACTCCAGCGGCCGTCACGTCGGGAACGACTACCTGACCCTGCCGGGCGGTGGCATCGAAGACGGCGAAACTCCGACGGACGCCGTCGCCCGCGAGGTCGCCGAAGAGGTCAACCTGCATGTAACGCACTCCTCGTTTCTGCGTCGGATAGAGCATCGCGAGCGTGAGCACCCGGGCGCGACGAGCCTCTTTCGCGTGGCCGTCGCGGATGGGGAACCATGGTTGGGCTCGGACCCGGAATTGACCTGCGACTGTCCGCGCCTTGTAGGTCTTGAGTGGATTCCCGCCCCTCGGCGAGCGGAGTGGCTCGGAGAAGCGGCGTGGGCACACCTGAAAGTACGGCTCTCCTAGCCGGAGTCGTCGCCGAGAGGCTCGCAGAGGCTTGCTGCGGGTTGGCCATGCGACGCGCCCTGCGGTCGCACTAGGCTCCTGGGGTGCCGCTTGTTGCCCTCGACTTGGACGGGACGCTCGTTGACCAACAGGCGGCTGCGCGTGTATGGGCCAACAGGTTTGCCCGGCGCATTGGCCTTGCAAGCGACGAGACCGAGCTCGTGGCCACCGCGCTTGAAGCCCGGCGACCCAAGAGGCAGGTGTTCGCCGAGATCGTGGATCGTCTGCACCTGGCAATCGACCCCGACGAGGTGTGGGCTGATTACCGCCGTGAGATGCCTCGACTAGTTGCAGTGACCGACGGCGATCGGACAGCTCTGCTTCGGCTCCGTGCCGCGGGCTGGACTCTCGGAATCATCACGAACGGAATGGTCGACAACCAAGAGGGCAAGATCCGACGGACGGGATTGGATGCGCTTGTCGATGGCTGGGTGATCTCAGAGGCAACTGGTCATCGCAAGCCATCGCCAGAGGCGTTTGCGGCGCTTAGCAAGCAGCTCGACTGTCCCCTAGAAGGGTGGATGGTCGGGGACAGCCTCGAGCTGGATATCGCTGGAGGTGCCGGAGTCGGCCTTCACACGGCCTGGATCGACGACGGCTCTGACCCAGCGGACTACCGACCAGACCTGATCGTCGACTCTGTCGCCGCTGCTGCTGCCCACATCTTGAATCACGTGCCCTGAGGCCCAGCGCGTGGGGCTCCAGTGCCCCGCCAAGGCGGCAGCTTGCGAATGACGCCGATAGCGGGCTCCGACACTTCGACACCGGGAACGGTCCTGCCCTCTTACCAGCACTCGCCGGAGTGGGATTGGTAGATCTGTGCGCAGTCCGCGTTCATGCAGACGGGGACGTGGGACCTCGCCCTTGAGGCGCTCTCCGCGGTAGGTGTGGCGGAGACGTCGGTGGGCTCGGCAGCCCCGAACAGCAAGGGCTCGTCGATCTCACGAACGGTGAGCGCGGCAGAAATCAGGTCGGAGACGTCGGTGGCCGGATTGGTCCAGTCAGCGATAGACGGGTGAGAGGCAGTGACTACTCGCACGCCGCTCGAGGCTTCGTGAGCGTAGGAAGTCCAGCCACGATTGTTGGTCTCCTTGAAGCGGGCAATCTCGTGGTCAGCTCCGAGACGAGCCCGCACCTTCGCTCCGGTGGTCGCGCCGAAGCACACGACCACTCGGACCCTGAGCGTCTTGATCACGGCGGCATGAAACGGCCAGCACAGATCTGCGTACGTATCTATCAGGCCGGGCTGCATCGTCGCCTCGCGAGAGGACCGGACGAAGACGAGGTTGCTCGCCGGGACCTCGCCAGGGTCTAGCCCGAGCCGGGCACAGAGGTGCAGCACCCGGGGCTGCATGCCCCACGTTCCCTTCGGCCGGCCGTTCTCCCACGACTCGTCGCGGTAGGCAGAATGGTTGGTCGGGTTGCTCGCAGTTGCACGCAGGTGCTGCTCGACGGTGTGGGCTCCGGGCGTGGCCGGGTCCCCTCCGGGGTTAAGCCCAAGGAGATAGATCGGCGAGGAGCCGGTGAAGGCATCTCGGCCGGAGTAGAACACCCCACCTGACAACCGGAGAAGCTCCGCCGGCACCAGGGGCTCAAAAGGTTGCACCCGTCTGACGCTAGGGGTTGCCGTCGACATGGACACGCCGCCACCGGGCGGACGGACGAGCCGCAGAGGGCCGACCGTAGCGCCCGCCTGCCACAGTGGGCGACGATGGCGTCGATCGGCTGGACCATCCAGCCTCGTTTGGTTCGACGGACGGAGAGCAACGGCATCGTGAGCGCATCCGCTGACACCCCCAGCTACAAGGTCATCGTCAAGTACGCCGACTCGAACGGTTGGGTCTCCCCAGACGGGAAGCATGCACGACCCTCCATGGAGTCGAACCCGTTCCTCGCCATCATCGGCGGAGCAATGCGCGGGGACTACACGTACGGCGACGAGGCGCACGAACAGGCCGACTACGTGCTGCTCGTCGACGACTCGACCGTGTGGGGCGTCGCTCGGATCATCCGGATCGCCACCGACCGGTTCGCGGAGCAGCACGTGCGGCGCTTGATCGTCGATCCGATGGACGCGCCGCCCGCTCTTGAGGCTCTGGTCGGCACCCGTGTGCCGCCCATCCGGCGGTTCACTACTGCCACGTTTGCCGACGGCGTTCTGACCTACGCGTCAGGCATCACCAATCAACAGTGAACGGGCGCCCCGCTCGCAGGTTGGCGACGGCTGCCTGTCGGTGCCGATCCCGAAGCGAGTAGCGACAGCGAGTGGCGAGTTGACCCCTCTCTGACGGCCCCATCTCCTGCAGCCTTCTAGTTGTTGTTCAGACCGAACGGGCGGCGGGACAGAAGGGCGTTCTTGTAGTGAGACTCCGCCGCGTATATGACGTCCGGGTCGACTGACGGCCCAAATACCCGCAGCAAGCTGTAGACGAAGTGCTCCGCGTGCTGTGGGTCGCCGCGAAACAGGTTGACTAGCTCCTTATTGCCGCCATGGCCGTTCGCTGCGTACTGCGCCCACCGGCCGAGGATGCGCTGCCCGCCGGCAGTCTGGCCGACGTAGTGGCGACCATCGCTCGCGTCCGTGATGAGGTAGATGCCCTGAACAGACGCTAGGGCTGTCCGCCAGTGCTCGTACAGCGGGTCGTTCACGACGGTGCGGAGCTGCGCGTGAGTGAGGATGAGCGAGTCGAACCCTGGGAACGGGGCTGCGACCGGGTCAGCGATCGAGACGATCTCGCCCTTGGCGGCTGTCGGGCCGTACACGCACCAGCGACGAGGGTTGGACCAGGCGAATGTGAGTCGCTGCCGGTAGGACCCAAGCAGCGACGTCTCGCGCAGCTCGAAGGTGCGGCCCCCGAATCCGTCTCCCTCGCGAGTCCACCGCTCAGTCTCGCCGGCGTTGTCGTAGACCGTGATGAGCCGCGCATGCCTGCCCTCGCCGATCGCCACCAGCCACCAACGAGGCGGCTGCGCCGGAAAGGACCGGCCGTCAGTGCCTTGGTGTGAGGTGTAGGTCCGCAGCTTGATCGCGTCGGCGAGGTCCTCGGGGCCGCGGAGGTGGTCGGCGCCCGTCTTGTACACATGCCGGATGACGATCGTGTCCGCCGGATCAATTCCGGCTGACTCCAGGACGTGGCCGAGCTGCAGCACTCCGTGTTGGGCTGAACTGGCAGGGGCCATCCCGTTGGCCAAGTCTGATCCCCTCGCGTCGCGGTCGGACATGACGCTCATCCTGGCACCTGGGTCGGGCTGCCAAGTCCACCAGTAACACTGCGGCGAGCTGCAGCCTCGTGACCCGTCCGGGCGTACGAGAGCGCGCCGCGAGCCCGTCGGGCGCCGTGCGAGGCCATCGCGGGCCCCAACGTACCGACGCCTGCCGAGAACGTGTGTCGACGCCGTGGCGGAGCTAACGCGGCTGAGGAGCGCCGTGATGGCGCGACAGCCGGCTTCATCGACGCTGCCATTCAAGGGCCCGTGAGTGGCTCGGGCGTACGAGAACGCGTCCCGGCACCGGCGGACCAAGTAGGGGCCGATCACGGCTCCTATTTGCGTCTTGAGATGGGTCGCGCGAGCTCTGAACTGAGCTTTTCGATCCAGGCGTGGCGCTTCTTGCTGACGCCGAGGTGGTCGGCAAGCAGCCAACCTATGAGTTGGCCAGGAGGTAGACGCCGTCGACTGCCCCGCCGTTCCAGGACCCTCGCCGCCTCCTCACTCATTGCGATCAACGCCTGAAGTAGAACCGGGTCCAGGCTTACGCGGTTGGTCGGCGAAGCCTCACCGCTGGCCATCGACCGTCGACCCACGTCGAGCAGGTGCGCCTTCAATTCATCGGGTGTCACGGGCACAGCCTCTCGCAGAACTAGCCAACTTTGCAGGCGCCAAAGCGGGTCGGTGCGACGGCATCAGGCTTGTCCCCGGAATCAGACGACGGTCGGGGTCACAACTCCCGGCCACCAGTGAGGTCCGAGTCAGACGGGCCTGGATCGAGAGGAATCACCGTGACAATCATCGAGTGCGGTCTACCGGCTGCAGTCAGTGCGATCCGCGAGCAGTCGCGCATGACTGAGGGGGTGTCGGCGTGAGTCTTGTCCCCCCTCCGCACCACATGCAGTTCTACGGTCTGTACTACCTGGACGACCGGAACAAGTGTCACCGTGAGCCGCACGTCGAGATGCTGCCTCGAATGCAGAAGGCTTGGCAGCGGTTCCTGCAACCCGGCGTCTGCTTCGAGCCTGGCGGGGGCTGGCGGAACCCGAGGCAGCTGGAGCGCAAGCTGATCGAGTGGGAGCAGTTCATGGCGTCCACGCCAGAGGTCTGTGAAGTCTTCGCGGACATCAAGTTGCCGGAGCCCTGGGACCCGAAGCTGCGCGCATTGACGGGCCTGATCGGTCCGCCGGATGCGGTGCAAGCCACGATCGTCGCGCATCGACAGGCGTGGGAGGAGCAGCAGCAAGCACGGATGGCCCCCGCCTGGCAGGTGCGCCGAACGGTCGGGCGACTGTTCGTGCCCACCGACGTCCTGCACATCGTCACCGCCGGGCACCCCTCGCACTATCCCGACGACCGCTCCCAAGCCAAGGCGATTCTGTACGCGCTGCGAGTGTTGCGAGAGGCGGGATGGGAGCGCCGACACGTCAAGGCCGCCCTGGTAGACCCACGCATGGCCGGGTTGCATGCCCTGATGGGCGGCCGGTTCGACCACTGGTGGCGGTACGCGGCTCGCGGTCGACGGATCAGCCGACCTCGCCGCTGGTCACCCACGGTTACGCTGCCGCCCCTGGAGGCGCAGTGGCTGAGCGGGGTGCGTGCCGCAGTCGATGTCGATCGGCAGTCCGGCACGCGGTCGACCGTGCGACACAAGCGTCTCGCTGAAGTGGTCGCGGTTGCGGAGGCGCTCGCGCGTCGCAGCGCGCAGGCAACCGCACCGACCTTCGACTCCTCGGCGCGGCACCTCGCGGCTGAGGCGGGGGTGGAGCGTCGACACGGCGTCACTCGTGCCGTGCAGTGGCTTAGCCCGTACCTGGAGGTCGCCGCGGGCAGCAACGTGCCCGGCCGCGCTAGTGCTACCCGATATCGCCTGCTGCCACCGAAGGAGATCCGGCCCGACGTCCAGGACGAGGTCCCCGTCCTGGAGCCGTTGTGGACGCGCCAGTGGCATCTGCGGGAGACCTGGCTGCAGGCGCACCTGTGCGAGGACCTCGCCCAGTTGGCGGACCGGCTCAACGCCCCGCTCGCCCAACTGAAGCGGGAGCTCAAGGAGCTGGAGCGGCTAGATGCTTGGGACCCCGACAAGCACTGGGGGCGAGCCCTGACCCTGCCGGCGGGTCCCTCGCCGGTCATGGTCGAAGCCGACCGGCTGTACGGCGAGCAGCGAGCTGCAGACACCGCGTCCGGCTACAAGCGAGCCGTCGCGTCCAAGAAGCCCAAGGCCCACTCGACTGGCACGTCGTCCACCAGGACCCGGGTGGCGTGAGCCAGTAGCTCCTCTCCCTGAACGGGGCTGCCCTCACTGGGCAGCCCCGTTCGTGCGCGCAGCTCAATCTCCACGGCCAGCGCGTAGGTCGCGGCGAGGCCGAGGGCGTCGGGCGGCTCGTCGTTGGTGCGGGCACGTGCGACTGCGGCCGCGAGGTGTCGCAGTAGGACCGCGTCGGGCAACTCGTGCATGTACGACCGCGGGGGATGTGGAACCGCGGGGCCGGTCACCATGTCGCGTACGAGGGCGCAGCCGGCCCGGCGACCTCGATGTCACCGAAGAGCCAGTTGTCCTCCCGCGCCTCGGCTGGTCGTGTCACCAGCTCGGCGACCTTGTCGGGCGCGGTCCGCGCGACAATCCGCCATACCTTCAGCTGATGCGATGCGCCGCCGTTGTGTCCCGCGGTGTCGCTGTTCTGCACGAACCGGCCGGTGGCCTCGATGACGCCGGCCGCGGCCAAGATGTTGTACACCGCGCCGACCGCGCGACGGGGGTCGCAGTCGATGCCCGGATCGCCCTGCCGCCAAATGTAGGTGTGGCCGTCCGGGCAGATGATGCGACGGACGTCGTTGGCCGAGAACTCGTCGGCCTTGTCAGCCACTTCCAGCATCGCGGCCCAAGTGTCTGCCACGATCCTCGGTGCAGAGGCCCGGCTCATGAGGTCGCGGACCACGGCGGTGAGCCGCTCGCGCTCGGCCGGGCTCATCGGGTCACTCCAAGCTCGGTCGCGGCGCTCCGGGTGTCGGCCGGGAGGTACTGCACCTCGGGGCGCTCGGCGCCGATCCCGGCCGCGGTCCGCAGCATGCCGAGGAGTAGGCACGCCAGCACCGCGCCGACCACGATCGTCCGCTCCCGGATGCCCAGGTCGTGCACGCCTCGGGGCTGCGGTCGGTCGTCCTCGTGCTCGTCCTCCCAGCCGCTCATCGCACGCCCTCCTCGTACGACGTGACCAGCTCGGCGTCTACGCCCGAGTCATGGATGGTCGTCTCGAGGTCGGCGGTGCGGTCGCCGACGGAGGTGGCGAGCTCGGCGAGGCCGGTCTGCTCGTAGAGGTACTGCCCAGCACGGTCGAGCTGGACGCCGGCTGCCGACGTGGCCGGGGTGACGATGGCGCTCCAGCCGAAGAGCAGCACCGTGGCGAGTGCCGTTAGCAACAGCACCTGTCGATAGGTGAGAGTAAGCATTCTCGAGGTCCTTTCTGGCGGTGGCGACCGCGTATTGCGGGTCGCTCAAACTAGAAAGTCGCATTTTGGTTCGACCTGTTCAGAGGAAGTGCTTCTTGCGGCCGAGATGACAGAATTCCAGCGCCGTCATTTGCGGGCCTGATTTCGGCGATATCGGGTATCGGATCAGGAGAGTAGGAAAACAACAGAGAGAAATACAAGAGCCCCCCACCGGCGCCCCCACCTGGCACCCCTCCGGCACGTCACCCCCAGGCATCCCCGGGGCGCTCCCGCCCGCGTGCAGTCCCCAGGTCTCCACCGGGTCCCCGGCTGCCAGCCGGTCGACTTGCGCCCCGGTTCCGGGTGAGGTCCCGAGGTGTCCACCCAGGGTGTTCCCGCTGGTAGCACCCCGATATGTCTCGGGCGCGGGGCCCCCAGTGGGACGCCAGGCGGCGGGCCGGCGGAAAGCGAGCGGGCGAGCGGGCGCGGCGTACGGCCGGCAGATGGCGCTCGAAAAACGCGCCGAGCGCCTCGAAAAAGGCGGGCGAAAAAACTACGGGGCCCCGAAGGGGCCCCGCCCTCTTCGCCCTTTTTCCGCGAGGGCGATCTCCGCCAGCTGCAGGCAGGCAGCCTCCCCGCCGTCCCGCCGTTCCGCCCAGCCCCGCCGTCAGCCCCTCAGGCCCCCGCCCCGTCCCTCGGTCTCCCACCTGCTCCACCCCGAATACCCCCGGGTCTCCCGTCCCGGCTGCATCCCGCCTGTCACCCGCGGCCCCGGCTCCGACCTGCTGCCTGCCCGCTGGCTACCCCCGGCTACCTGCTGCTGGCCTCCGGGCTGCCTGGCGGGGCCGCCTGGCAGTCGCTCTCCCGGGAGGCGGTCGGCGAGGGGGTTGCACGGTGGGCCGGCCTGCCGATGCGATAGCTCGTGCTACTCCTCCCGTCGCGCTCGACGTCGAGGTCGTCCGGACCCGGCGCGGCGAAAGGCGAGGAGATGAGCATGAAGGTTGTCGAGGAGTGGGGCGGGCGGTCGCCCGAGACAGGTAGTGACTGTCGGGACGGAAACGCCGACCTTGATCATCAGGGCCGGATAGGAGAGGTCTCGGCGTCGGTCTCGGTGCTGCCGCACGTACGAGCGCGGGTAGCTGATCCGGAGCTGGCCGCGGACCTGGTTCGCCGGTACCGAGCCGGGGAGCGGCTGGGCGACCTGGCTACTAGGTACGGCGTCGCCACTGCGACCGTGGGGCGATGGCTGCTGCTGTGCGGGGTCGAGCTGGAGGCGCGAGGTCGCCGGCCCGAACTGCCGCCGGCTGCGGCCGGCATCGTGGTCAGTCGACTGCGGGCCGGCGGCTACACCGCGGCGCAGGTGGCGCGGCTGATCGACCAGAGCGCTGCCACGGTGGACCGCCTGGAGCTGTGGGGACGGATCGCCCGCTGGCCGGTGGATGAGCATGGCCGCCGCGACTACGCCGGGCTAACCGAGCTGGCACGCCGACTGACCCGCGCCGGGCTGCTCCGCGTCGAGGTCGTTGGGTGACACCGAGGTGGCGGCATGACCGCGGGAGGTAGCGGGCTGGGCAGCTGGTTCCCGTGGAGCGATGAGATGCGCGCTGCCCGGGCCGAGGAGGAGGCGATGTATCGGTACGACGATGGCATGAGCCTGCGGGATCGGGTCGAGGACAACGAGTGGGTGGCGCGGGTGCGGTTCGGCTGGGAGCTGGCGACGCTGGCGCCGCGGATGGTGTTCACGTCGCTGGCAGCGTTCCTGATGTTGTTCGCGGGAGTTGGTCTCGTGCTGGTCGGGCTGGTCTATGTCGCTCTCGCTGTCTGGGTGGCGCGGCAGACCGGCGACGCGACCGGACGGCTGCTGCGCCACCCCTGGAGGCTGGGTACGTGGCTCGCGGCTCCGGTCGGGCTGGTGGTCGCGGTGGCGATGGGCGCAACGAATGCGGTGCTGGCGGTCTTGATCATCGGGTGCCTGTCCGCGGCTCGGTGGATGGCACCGCGAGTGGTGGAGCGACCGGTGGAGCCCGAGTTCCCGATCACGTACGCGGATGGTGCAGACACAGACCGCTGGAATGCGTTCAGCCTCGACTGGGTGCGGCGTGATTGGCCGCGGGTAGCGGAGGCCGCGGCCCTGGTCTACTGGCGGGACCTACCGCAGCGGATGACCCAGCGCCAGGCCTACCTACACGTGACCGATCCAAGCTGGCGGCAGCAGCAGAAGATCGATGAGCTGGTGAACGGGAAGCCGGTTACGACGGAGGCCGTCGTGCCCGAGCTGCTGTCGATCCACGTGACGCCGCTCGGCCCCGAGCTGACCGTCATGCTGCACGACGGGCAGACGCCGACCGCCTACGAGGGCGCGGCCGACGCGATCGCTGTTGCATACGACGTGCCGGGGGTGCGGGTGCGCCGGCTTGAGGGTCGGTATGTGGCCCTGCAGTTGGTCGCCTCCGACCCCCTAGCCGCCGGCATCCCGGAGCTGACTGCGGCCGTCCGTCCCACCGAGTCGCTGTCGTACGTCGAGATGGGCGTGCTGGAGAGCGGAGAGCGTTGGAAGCAGCCGCTGCTGGAGTCCTCTTGGGTCGTGGGCGGTGTGCCGGGCGCGGGAAAGAGCGTGGCACTCAACGTGCTGCTGGCGCGGCTGGCCGGTCGCCCCGACGTGCAGTTGATCCTGGTGGACTGCAAGGAGGGACTGGAGATGGGTCCCTGGGAGGCGCGAGCCACTGCGGTTGCCGGCAGCCCGGAGGAGGCTCTGCCGATCATCGAAGAGCTGGTCGAGCACATGCGGGCCCGCCTGCAGTGGATGCGTCGGGTCGGCACGCGACGCATGGCCGACTACGGTCACAGTGCCGAGCACCCCATGTACGTCCTGGTGATCGACGAGGTCGCAGAGCTGTGGGGGAGCGGCACAGACAGAGCAACGGCGCAGGCGCTCGTCGGCGCCGTGAGCAAGCTGGTGCGACTCGGGCGCGCGGCGTCGATCGTGACGGTGTGCGCGACCCAGAAGCCCACGACCGACGCCCTGCCGTCGGCAATTCGCGACAACGCGCCGAGCAAGGTCGCGTTCCGGACCACCACGCCTCAACAGGTGACCGCGATCTTCGGCGAGGCCGTGCCGAAGGGACAGCCCTCGCCGATCGACATCACCGAGAAGCAGCGCGGCTACGCGGTCGTGTCGCAGACGGCCGGCATCTACGAGCGCGGTCGTACGCCCTACATCGGGGACGAGGCGATCGCGGAACTCGTCACGGCGACCGCCCACCTGCGCCGCGATCTGACTGACGAGGACCTCTCAGACCGGCTCCCCGTGGGGGAAGCAGACGCAGGTGGCGCCGATGCGCCCGAGCCAGAGGCACCGTCTGAGCCGACGGTCGCGGACCTGCACGAGGCCGGTGAGGTCGGCCGACGTACGGCCAACCGGCTCGGGTCGCTCACGCTGGTCGAGGTCGCCTCTATGACTCGGGCGGAGCTGCTCGCGCTGCCTGGCATCGGTGACGGGTCGGTCGGTGAGCTGGAGACGGCGCTGCACGTCCGCGGACTGTCGCTCCGAGCTGACGAGGAGGCCGACCGTGATGACGCCTGAGCGCCCCGTACCCGGCGAGGTCGTCTCGTACGTCGCCGACGTCGCGGTGTGGGCCTACGGACCCCGTGAGGGCGACGAGATGGACGCCGCGCTGCCGGGGCTCGCCGAGAGCGAGGGGGACCGATGAGCCGCGCTGGCTACGTGCCGTGCCGGGGAGGCTGCGGGGTCCGCGAGCATCGGCTCGGGACTGCCGCGGCGGCGAACTGCGGTAGGGGTGGGGGACGCAGAGCTCGGCGGACCGGTGCTCCCTCCTACGCACCAACTGCGCGGTCGTCGGTCGACACCGCGCTCGACCTCGTAGCGGCCTTCGTCGGCGGTTGGCGCAGGCTCCAGGCGTGGTGGGGACGTAGCAGCGCTCCGACCCAGTTGCCACCCGCTCCGACTCCGGCCGAGCTGCATGCTCGACGGCGGGTCTACAGGCAGCGGATCAAGAAGCAGCAGCCCCGTCTGCGGGGCGCCGAGCTCGAGGCGCGGACTGACGCCCTCATGCAGAGGGACCTGCACGACCTCAACCGGAAGCGAGCCGCGTGGCACCGCTGGCACGCCCCGGCGCATATGCCGGCACCGACGCCCGTGGTCGACCCATCGATGCGCGCCCGACGACCCCCGCCGTCGCGTCCGGGCATGTGAGACCGCCACGGTCGACCAAGCGACGAGCCGAGCGGTCGCGCTGCGGTCGACGTGCAACCCTCTAGAGATGGACAATAACGGCGTCACCGTCTGGAACCGCCTGCGGCAGTTCGCAGGCACACAGGCCGGTCCGTTCACGCCTCAAGAGGCCCTCTCCTGGTTCCGTCGGCACTCGATCTCGGCGGTGAACGAGCGGACGGTGCGGACACACATCCGCGGAGCTTGCTGGAACGTCGAGAATCGGGCGCAGTTCGCATCCCGCGAGCCATTCCTCACTCGTTTGGATCGAGGCGTGTTCCGAGTGGCTACTGACGAGGAGCTCACCGCCTGGCGAGCCGCCCGCGAGGCGGCGGGCTCCTCAACGGTAGGAGCCACTGACACATCACCAGATGGCGTGCACCCCAGCTCGGCTCGACTCACTTCCGTAACCGAGAAGACCGGTGTGGAGGCGCGTCCCGAAGTTGTTCCTTCGGTTGAATGGCACACCGAGTCCAACGTTCAGAGCCTGTTAGTGACCTCGCTCGTGCGTCACGGTTGGCGCATCCTGTCCGTCGCCAACACTGCCACCAGGGAGCACGGCATCGACGTGGTCGCCGCCCGTGGGCACCAGACCGTCGGCATCGAGGTGAAGGGCTTCCCCAGTCGGCACTACGCCGACCCCGCCCGCGCTGCACAGGTGAAGCGCACCAGCCCGAGCACCCAAGCAGGCCACTGGTATTCGCAAGCCGTCCTCGCCGCCATGCGCCTGCGCGGCAAAGAACCGACGTGGCGCAGCGTCATCGCCCTTCCGGACTTCCCGCGTTACCGCGACTTGTTCGCAGAGACCTCCGGTTCGCTGGCGGCAGCCATGATCGAGGTCTGGTGGATCGATGCGCGCGGCCAGGTTGACGGTGACCTCCACGCGGAGCGCCCCTAGTACTCGACAGCCTGCTCCGGCTGATCGACACCGCCCGGTCGGTCGTCGTACCAGTGCATCAGGTCACCCGGGCTGATCACCGCTGCTAGGGCGGGGAGTGCGACCAGGATGCCGGTGACTCCCAGCACGGGACTCACGAGCGGCTCCCAGAAGCCGGCCAGCCCCGGTGAGTCGGGCCGCAGGGCCCACACCGCCGCCGTGGTGAGCAGGACCGCTGCGAACATGGCGCCGGCAAGGACTCGGACATAGACGTGGGCCACCCACTGGAACAGTCCTCGCGGCCTGCCCCGAAGGTCGATGCCGCGGCGGTCGAGTAATCGCAGCAGATACCGCAGCTCGACCATGCCTGCGATGACGAGCACGGGAAGCAGGCTTACCAGGGCTGACAAGAACGGCGTGGTGTCAGCTGCCGCGGTCAAAGGTCCGATCTCGTCTGTACGCATAAGTCCAGGATAAGTGGGCCGTCGGCGAAGTCCGAGCGCGGTCATATTGTAAAGAGTTCGGGCGAGAATCTATTCATTCACGCGCCATTTCGGGCTATAATCCTTATAGCAAGCGACGCCGGACCGGCGTCGCTTGTTTGCTTTCCCGCGGACCATCCCGCGCACCGCCAGCACAACCGCCAGAATCGAGACCGCCACATGCAAGCCACAATTCCGGGCAATACTGAACCGCCTTTCTTGCCGATATTCGAGGCACTCAAGATCGCCGGTGCGCCAGTCGGCACTTCGGTGCCCGTCGAGCCGGAGAGTCACGCTCGAGGGCTACTGGTCGACCGCCTCGTCCTGGCTCACCGCGCCGGCACGATGCCGACCTTCTGCGAAGGGCTGATACTGGCCTCCGATCACGTGACCGAGTACTACGCCCGGTTGGATCGCCTCACGGCCGGAGCCGCGCGATGAGCCCCGCGGAGACGCTCGCCGCGATCGCCACGACCCGGGATATGACTCGGGCGCTTCGGACCGCCGAGCGAGGCTGGGACTGGGGTAGGGACGGGCGGCGAGTAGCCGGGGACCGCGGGGACGCTGCGCTGCGTGCCGCACAGTTGGGGCAGCGGCTGATGGCCCTATCCGGCCGCCGTTCGTACGACCCGGCGTTGGTGCGACCGCTGGGGCTGACCGACCACGGCCGGTTCGTCGCCTCGCACCAGATCGGGACGGCGTCGAGTGCCAACTGATCAGGACGCGCCCGAGACAGGAACGAGCTTCGGACTGAGGCTGCGTCGCGGTGAGCCCGTGACTCACGATGAGTACTGGGCCGGCGAGACTTGGCCGTCCCGGTTCGCCGTAGACCGGGACCCGACGCCGGAGGCGGACGCTGCAGTCGCGTGCATGACCCAGCTGCTGGCCGAGCTGGAGGCGCCGCACCTGCGGGTCCGCCTGCACGCCGCGCGCCTGACCGGCACCGGGCTCGCGGCGACGTACGCGACCACCGGCGTCACGCGAGTGCTGCTGCTCTGCGAGGCCTGGGAGAGCCTGCCGCTGCAGGTTCAGGCCGGGACCCTGGTGCACGAGGCGCTCCATGCCGTGCACGCCGACTATGGGACTGCGGTCGTACGCGCCTTGGAGGACGCCGCGCTGCCTCGCTCGCGCCGGCACGCGTTGCAACGCTCGGTGCTGATGGAGGAGGAGCGCCTTGTTTATCGCCTCGAGCCCCATCTGACTCGGGCCCTCGCTGCCGAGGTCCGGTGGGTGCACTGCCTGCTCGAGGCCGGCGCGGAGGTCGAGGCATGACCGACGGGCCCGACGCGATGCGGGAGCTGTTCGGCGAGGTCATCCACAGCTACACCCGCGAGATGGCGCTGGCCGATGGCTCCCTGGTCGATGTCACCGACGCCGCGGCTGAGGCCGGGTTCCGGCTCCCCGTCGCTCTCACCCGGACGGTGTGGGTCCGGTACTGCGAGTGGCCCGAGGAACTCGGCACCGGGCAGTCCACCGAAGGTCGTCTGTGGGACGTGCTGTGGCTGGCCGTGTGGGCCGCACGGACCGCGGCCGAGCCGAGCGCCCGAATCACCTACACGCTCGGCGTGGTGCCGGTCGATGACCCCGAGGGCGACCCCGTGGACGTCACGTTGTGGGCGGCCATCGCCGGCGAGGGCGCAGGTGGGGCGCCGGTCGTCACTATCGGCGCACCCGAGGACTGGTGACCGACTCAGTCGCCGTGGTGCAGCCCCGTCAGGAGCTCGCCGGCGTCCATCTGCAGCAGGTCGGCCAGCTTCAGCACGTTCTCGAACGTCGGGTTGACCTGTCCGCGTTCCACCCGCCCGAGCCAGGACCAGTGCAGATCACTGCTCGCTACCAGTGCCTCCTGGCTGTAGCCGAGCGCCTCCCGTCGCGCTCGTACGCGCCGCCCAAGCTCGGCGCGGGCGGTCGTGGAGGGCACCCCGGAATTGCATCCGGCTCAGCCGGTTAGTGCCAGAGCGGAAACAGCTAGGCCGTATACGGCATATTCTCCGACCGTTCCCTCCAAACCGAAGGACTCCGATGATTCATCGCCCCTGGCGGCTCGCGCTGCCACTGCTCTGCTGCGCCACCATCCTGACCGCCTGCGGCAATGACGTGCCGGAAGCAGGCGGTGGCTATCCGGACATCTCCTCGGACGGTGCGGACCCGACGGCTGCTGCGGTGGCTCCGGATTGCCCGACACAGTGGGACGAGGATGCTCTCGCGCCCCGCATGACGGTCGCGCTGGAGGACCACGTCGCGTGGATCGCACCCAAGCTGTTGCACACCGCCCCGAGCCTGGAGAGCTCCTCCGGCGAAGACGTGATGATCTCCGAGGGCGAGACCAGCGTTCCGGCGCTCACCTCCGTATCCGTGGACGGAGTGGCCGCCGGCCCCAACGCATTCTTGGTCCTGCACCGTGGAGGAGGACAGAACCTCACCGACAGCTCCTCGGACCGCCAGCTCAGCCTCATCGACCTGGACGGCACCGTCGCCTGGACTGTCAACGTCGAGCCGGTCATCGATGAGGCAAGAGGCAATCACGATCCCGTAGGCGAGGACGCGGTCTCGGTCTCGTGGGTTGAGCAGCCTCAGCTGGTCGTGTCTCTGTTCAAGCCGAACCAGGACCTTCTCGTGGACCTGGCCGTGGACCTGGACCCGGCGACAGGGGATGCCCAGAGCGCATCGGAGCTGACGGAGTTGCCCAACCCCGAGACGCCGTCGTACAGCGGGACAGAGCAGCTGGTGTTGCACGACGCCGTCGAGGACCCCCGCTTCGAGGAGCCGCCCCTGCAGGCCGCGGGCTGGGCCATCACCCAAGATGACAAGTTGAGCGACACCGGTGAGTACATCGGCCCCCAACTCGCCGGCACGGGGCCCAACGGCGAGACCTGGGCGATCGAGGCCTCCGGTCACTTCTTCACCTGCGGAGACGTCCTCTACGGCTCCAACGACGACGGGCAGCTATTCGTGCTCGACCCCACCACCGGCGAACAGGTAAGCGGTCCCTACGACCTGGCCCGCTTCGGTCTGACGCACTCGTACACCCCGATCCTGGCTGTGACGCCGGAGGGCATCTGGGGATGGCAGCGAGGCGACGAGGGGATGCCCGACTTCTTGTACCTGATCGCTGAGAACGCCTAGTACCCCTAGTCAGCCGACGTCGCCGTGAGGTCGACGCCGAGGCGAAGAGGAGGAGGTCACGGGCCTTTGGGTCTCGCTTTGCCGGAGTGATGGAAAACTGCGGCGCGTGACTCATGCTGACCCGCAGTCTGTGCAGGACGCCTTGGACGCCTACCTCGAAGCTCGCCGTCATCTAGCGGAGCTCCTGCACAGTCCTGAGGACGCAGACCTGGTTCGGCTAGCGGCGGAGTTCATCGAAGACGCTCCGCGCGTTGCTGCGCTAGCGGACGAGGGGGTTCCGCGCGAGTGGGCGGAAAGTTGGGTCAGGGCCGACCGCGCCTCCGGCCAGGTCGGGGTCGACACGGAGAGGCTGTCCAACGTTCTCGACGGAGTAAACGCGCGATTGACCGATCAGGCCCTGAGGTCGCGTCTTGGCGCCGAGGTGGCTGACAGTCGCGATGCCCTCCAGGCCCTGGCTAGGAGGGGCCTGGCAGTTATGCCGATGTTGGGAACCACCGCACTGCGCAGCCTGATGGTCGCTCCAAACGACTCACGACTGCAAAAGACACTCGCCGAGCATGCGCCGGAGCTACTGCCGAAAGTGAAATTGGCGGTAGAGCAGATCGCAGGGCCGGATCTAGATCCTTGCCGGATCTTTCTGTTGGAGGCCAACCGGGCGTTTGCGCAACGCAATTACCGCGCGGCGCAGGCTCTCGCTACCAATGTCACCGACACTTTACTGCGGCGCAATCTAGACATGCCTCGTCCGCGCAAGAGTCAGGTCGAGGCCATCGAAGCAGATGCAGCGCTGTGGTTTGCGCTAGCGCCCGTCGTACACGTGTACCGACAGGTACATGAGGACAGGTCGACTCGAATGCGAGCGGATGCTCATCCGCAAGAGTACAGTCGACATCTGACGGTGCACGATGTTTCGGCAGCTCAATTATCGCCTTGGAATGCTCTCCGCGCGCTTCTGCTTGCCACGTCCTTGCTGACATTGGCGGCCGATTTGCGGGGCAAGCCTGTACGCTTACCGTCCGTTTAGCGTAAAATCGAGCGTGAAGCCTTCTTCAAAACGGACCGACGATACTCCGCGTGCGATCGCGTACGCCCGAGTCAGCACTCAGGGCCAAGCCGATGACGGCTACGGCCTGGATGCCCAGCGGCAAGCCATCGAGCTAACCGTTTCGCAGAGGAGCTGGGATCTCACCGCGCACTTCACCGACGCCGCCTCGGGCAAGTCCCTGACCGGTCGACCTGCGCTCGGCGACGCACTCGCGCTTCTGGACTCGGGCGAAGCGGACGTCCTGGTGGTGGCCAAGCTCGACCGACTGTCGCGCTCGTTGGTGGACTTCGCCGCGGTCATGGAGCGGTCGCGTCTGCAGGGCTGGGGGCTGGTGATCCTCGACCTTGGTGTCGACACCTCGACGCCCCACGGGGAGCTGGTGGCGTCGATCATGGCCTCGATCGCCGCGTGGGAACGGCGCATGATCGGGGTGCGCACCTCCGAGGCGCTGCGGGCAGCACAGGCGCGCGGCGTACACGTCGGCCGGCCGCGGGAGCTACCCGACGGGGTGGTCGAGCGCATCGTCGCGCTCCGGGCCTCCGGGCAGACGCTGCAGTCGATCTGCGATGAGCTAGCCGACGCAGGGGTGCCGACCGCTCGGGGCGGGCAGTGGCGGCCGAGCACGATCAGGACGGTGTTGCTGGCCGAGGAGCGACTCGCCGCTCACCGAGCGGCGTAGGTTCGCCGCATGCTTGTCTGGATCGACAGTGCTCCCGAGACGTACGTGCCGCGACTGGCACTCGACGCCGCCGACGTGCTGCCGGACCGCTGGAACGGCTGGCTGCGACCGCTGGCGACGGCAGAGGCCGTCGGAGCATTTCTCGATGCCTGGCGTCGGACCGACCCGAACGGCATATGGGGCTGGGCCACCGAGGTAGGCGACACTCTGATCGTCACCCGGTCGGACGATGAGGAGCCTGCCGACACGTTTCCGCAGGTCGGAGCCACGGGTGGTGGCGCGCCCCTGTACGACCTGACCGGATGGGCCTGGACCACTGGTGTAGAGGTGGACAGCAGGTAGCGCCTCATCGGTCCGGCGACTCGAGATTGTCGCCGCTGGCGGCTACGGTTCTCGGAGTAGCTGTAGGAGGCACTCTTGAGAATCGCAGGGCTGTTCGCCGGCATCGGTGGCATCGAGATCGGCTTCCAGAATGCGTTCGGTTCCGCGCTGCAGACCGAGCTGCTCTGTGAGTGGTGGGACCCCGCACAGTCGGTGCTAGCGGCACGGTTCCCGGACGTGGACTTGCATCCGGACGTGCGGGAACTGCGCGAGCTGCCGACGGGCCTGGACCTCCTGGCCGCCGGATTTCCGTGCACCGACCTGTCACAAGCCGGACGCACCGCGGGTATCGGTGGCCTGCAGTCGGGGTTGGTGTCGCACGTGTTCGAGGCGTTGCGGCTCAGTGAGACAGCGGAGGGTCGCCTCCCTTGGCTGATGATCGAGAACGTTCCCAACATGCTGACCCTCGACAAGGGCAAGGCGATGGCATACCTCGTGCGCGAGATCGAGGCGCTCGGCTACCGCTGGGCATACCGAGTGGTCGACTCTCGGTTCACCGGGGTGCCGCAACGTCGCCGCCGCGTCATCCTGCTGGCGTCCAAGACGGAAGACCCCCGAGCTGTGCTCTTCGCCGACGATGCCGGCGAGCGACCCGAGACGGACTTGAAGGGTGACGCGTACGGGTTCTACTGGACTGAGGGCCGCGGGGGCCTCGGCTGGGCTCAAGATGCCGTGCCGACGCTCAAGGGTGGCTCGACCATCGGCATTCCGTCGCCGCCGGCGATCTGGGTACCGGGTGCTCCCGACGATCGGCTATTTGTCACGCCAACGGTTGAGGATGCCGAGGCGATGCAAGGTTTCGAGCGCGGGTGGACTGACGTGCTGACGACCGGTCGAACTGCCGGGCACCGCTGGAAGATGGTCGGCAACGCTGTCACTACGCGGGTTGCCGAGTGGGTGGCGAAGCGCATCGCTGGGCCGGGCGAGCCGTTCGTCGCTCTGCAAGACAACGAGGTCGATGCGCGGTGGCCGACGGCTGCCTGGGGCGAAGCCGGCACCGCCTACGCAGTCGAGCTGTCGGAATTTCCCGAGTTGGCGCCGTACGAGCATCTCTCATCTGTTGTGAATCTCAACAACGCTCCGCCGCTTTCGGGCCGTGCGGCAAACGGCTTCCAGAACCGGCTGCTGCAGGGGAATCTGGGGCGACAGGACGGTTTCCGGGATGACGTGGCTCGCTACCGCGCGCTCACGTGGCCGACCCCCGTCGCGGCCGGTTTAACCGCGTCCCTGCCGGCATGACCTCCTTGAGCTAGCCTCTGGTCGTGCACGGTCCGGAGATCCTCGCTCGGTTCCTCGCCACCCCTGGTGCCCCGGACAAGTACGGCCAACGTTGGCAGTACAACTCGCGATCCGACCGGCACAGCAAGGTCGGCTGCTGGGGCGTGGCGTTCGACCTACTGACGCAGTCGGCTCTCATGCGGGCGCACGCCGAGGCGGGCAAGATCGTGCTGGGCGTTAACCACGAGATGCGGGATTTCCACACCGACAGGGAGAAGGTCCTCGACCTCGTCATCGCAAGGCCCGCAAGCGGCGACCCGGCCGCTACACAGACCTTCCGTGGGCTCGTGCAGCAGTACGGCATTGACCTCACTGCAGCCGAGCAGCAAGCGCTCGCAGACCTGCCCGAAATACACGTAGCGCCGGTCGGGGCAGTGCTGGTGGCCTTGGAAGCCAAGGCCACCATGACCGCGCACGTGAAGTCACTGCCACGTCTTTACGACGAGCTGAACAGCTCGCATCTCGCCATCCACGGTGCCTCCAGTCAGGCGCTCGCTATCGCGTACGTGCAGATCAACAACTCCGCGGCCTTCCTCTCGTCTGTCATCAACAGCGAGCGGATCTCGGAGGGGCTACCGGCCAAACTGTCCACTCACCGGCAACCGGCCGACACGCAGCGCGTGCTCGACAAGGTGGCACAGATGCCACGGAGGTCCGGCAAGTCCGGCAACGGCTTCGATGCCATCGGAGTGACCGTGCTCGACTTCGTCAACGACGGCGGTCCGGTCGAGGTCGTGACCGGCGATCCTGCACCTCAGTCCGGTAGCAACTTCCACTACGACGGCATGATCGTGCGCATGGCCAACGAATACGACGCCACCTTCGCGCATATCTGATCTGCCTAGGCTGACTTGATGGGCGACTCGGAGTCCTGGGCCACGAGCGCTGCCACGCGCGCGTCGATGGTCGGTAACCGCCGCTCCAACACGAAGCCCGAAGTCGCCTTGCGAAGCGCTCTGCACGCCGCAGGGCTGCGCTTTCGGAAGGACTACCCGATGAAGCTAGACGGCCTTCGCTTCAGGCCAGACGTCGTCTTCACTCGCTCGAAGGTCGCCGTCTTCGTCGACGGCTGCTTCTGGCACTCCTGTCCGCAGCACGGAACACGCCCCGCGCGGAACTCCGACTACTGGCTGCCGAAGCTGCAGCGCAACATAGAGCGTGACCGTGAGCAGGTTGCGGTGCTTCGTGCACATGGTTGGCTACCGCTGCGGATCTGGGAGCACGAAGATCTGGCCACGGCGACCGGCCAAGTGCGTGCTGCGATCCGGCAGCAGCAGGGCGAGTCGAGCACGGCTGTGCTGCCTTAGTTCGAGTCGATCGGCTCGTCGGAAGCTCTAGCCGCCTCGATGTTGGTTACCGATCCGATCTGGGACAGCGTGGAGATAACCGTCACGAGGTGCCACGCCGAGTACACGACGAGTGCCGCGGCGCCTGCGAACAGCGGCCGATGCGTCCAGACTGGATCGTCTGGCATCACCAGCTCCTCGGCGCCGATCAGGACGGCAGCCATCATGGCGAAGAGCGCAAGTAGCTGCGTCATCGCCGCCCATGTCAGGACGAACACCAGCTCGCTGAAGGTGGAGAACTTTCGCCCCGGAGCATATGTCGTAGCCCACTGGTTGACTCGCTGCTGCGGAGCAAGGCCGATGGCCAGGACCAGGGCAGTGATGCAGGCGCCGAAGCTGATAGCCACGTACGAAATCACGTGGCCGGCCAGCGCAGAAATCTCGGTGTCCGCCACCGGCATGAATGACACCAGTGCGGAGCAGACGACGCCGGCCAGGACGGACCATCGCAGCGCTCGCTCGCGGCGCAACAGGGGCAGACGCGGGCCTACCTGACCTCGCCAGAAGTGATGCGCTTCGCGTCGCTTGTCCAGGGGAGCCGGCTGCGGAGCGGGCTGCGGAGACGGCTTAGGCGCCATCGCCGTCCTCTTCGTCTGGTAGACGATCGAGTAAGTCCGCACCCGCGGCCAAGAAGGCGTCCCGCTCAACTGCGGGGGCGTCGCCGGGAGAGACGGCGAACGACGTTCGCTCCTGATGGCGGGCGAGCGTCATCGTCGATTCCCTCTGCTCGCCCTCTCGCTTGCCGCGGATCTTCAGGTTCTTCAGCGGCCCAATAGGACGTGCGACAAGCTGCTTCACGTCCGCGACAATGCCGTTGGATCGCGCCAAGCTCCCGCCTCGCGGTGCCTTGATGGTCAGTTCAGCCTCGGCACCGTCCGACTCGTCGGCGTAATCCGTGAGGGTGGTCGCGCTGTCATCCCAGTCGTAGTTCGGCCGTGCGACGGAAACCGAGGCCTCTCTGATGCGTGCGAAAGTGTCCAGCTCGCGGATGAAGCTTGGAGCGGTGATCGGGTTGAAGTCGAAAGTTGCACGATCGGGGAGAATGCCGAGTTCTACGCCGAGGTGGCCCAGGGTGCGCGTCATGACGTTGATGGACACGCCCGGTCGACGTTGCTCGACGGCCACGAACCGCCGCACGGGGTCAAGCAGGACCCAGGCACCGGCGGCAAGCATGTTGCCCCCCAGGTCGCCTACCAATTCTTCGCCACTACGCGGGTTGTAGAGCAGAGCCGAGGCGCCTTCCTCGCCGGTGACGAAGCGCAGCAGCCATGCCTGCTCGACCGGCTGAATCTCGGTGATCGCGACAAGATCGGACCCCACGCTGGTCTGTCTGCGCAGTCGGTCGACCTCGGCCAGCCGGGCGAAGAAATCGCTGTAGTCAATGACGTCTGAGCGGATACGGCCGTGCAGCGAATACGCAAGCACGGTGCGGTTGGTACTGGTCTTGGGCACGGCTACCTCCTGAGCGTCGGGCTTGACCATAGAACGCCGCAACGACAGTCATGGGTAGCCGCAAGCAGGTCGCACACGAGCGCCACGTCAAGCATCGGTTGTCGCAGCTGCTCTGGGTCTCCGAGCCGTGTCCGCGGGAACGCTGCGCCGCTTCTGCTACTCCTCCGTCGATTCGAGCGACCGGCGCTCGATCGTACGGAAGGCCACGACCATGCTCGACCAGTTCCTCGACCTCTATCGGGTGGCGATGACGCCGCCCGGTGTCTTCGTCACCGTCGGTGTGCAGCTGGTGCTGCTAGCTGCAGTGTTCGGTGCCCTGCGCCTGGCCACGCGCCGACGGGCCGCACTGGACGCCGGACGGGAGGGGCGAGCATGACCAGGCGAGCCTCCGTCCGCCTCGCGGCGGTGTTGACGATCTTGGTCACCGGGCTGGCTGGGTTGCTTGTCGTCGCGAGCCCGGCTGCAGCTGACCAGGTACTTGCGGACCGGGCTGTGACCGCGGAAGTGGGCCGCTTCACCTACCTAGCGCCGGCTTCGCCCAGCACGATGGCGTGGACGGTCGAGAACGAGATTCCGAGCTGGCTAGGCGGGGTGGGTACTGGGCAGTGGGACGCGGACACTGGGTACGCGGAGCAGCTGGCGTTCCTGGTGCAGGACGCCAGCGCCTACGGTCAGACTGTCCGGCTGGAGGTGGCCGAGCACACCGAGAGCGACGGCGTCTGGCGCTACGACCTCTATCTGACCGTCGGGCAGGGGAGCGAGGTTGCGGAGCCGGTGCAGGCCGCTGCCGTGGCGGGCGCGACGACGCGGATCCCGGCTGCCGGGGACCGGACCGGTCAGTGGGTGGCCGAGGGTGGGCCCGATTGGCTCGATGGGCAGAGCGTGGACGGTGGCCTGGACACCGCGACCGGGTACCGGTTCCTGCACCTGACGGTGCCTGACGGCATCCCCGTGGGTACCGAAGCCACCACCACGGTGGTGGAGCAGCAGCGTGACGAGGTCGGGAACGATCTCGGTCAGGTGCGCCGCGAGGTGACTCTGACCGTCATGCCGCCGTTGGAGCAGACCTGGCCGACCATCCAGGCTGGCACCACGGTGGTCGACCCGCTGGTCCTGGACGGCCGAGCCACCGAGGTACGCGAGCTGTCCGCGCTCGAGGTTCGCCAGCCCGAGACAGAGTCCCCGGCGCAGGCGCGGAGCGCGGCCGAGGGGATGACCGTCGGTGCAGCCGGGCAGGTCACCTTCCAGCCGGGCCTGGCACAGGGCGGCAAGACCGTCGATCTGTCCTGGCAGCTGGGCTACGCCGGGGTCCTCGGGGCCGATGTTCCCCGACGCGCCCGAGTCAGCGTGACGTACGTGCCGGGCAGCGAGCCCAAGGTGGACTCGTCGGCTGACGCGTCGTACGTCCAGGCAGGCCGCTCGGCCCGCCTCACCGTCCCGCTCTCGGCGCAGGCGGACCCGGGGGAGCGCCTCTGGGCTCTGCGCCTGCGAGGGATGCAGCGGACAGCCGACCCCCTCGGCAACAAGGCGCCCTCGGTGTCGCTGACTCAAGACGGAGACAAGGCCCAAGTCCGGGTGCCCAAGGGTGCGGCTCCCGGTAGCTACCGGCTCATGGCCGGAGTCACCGATCTGCACGGGTACAGCGGGTCCACCAGGGTCGGAGTGGTCCACGTCGTGCAGCGACTCAAGCCGAAGGCGCGGAACGACAGGTTCCGCCTCCGGGCCCACCGCTGGACGCAGGTGAACCCCCTTCGCAACGACCTGGCGGGGGCGACGCTCAAGGGGACCGGCGCGCGAGATGTCTCGGGCGTACGGCTCCGCGTCGTCAGCGTCACCGGACCCGGCAGGGCCAAGGTGGCCCAGGTGCGAGTGGGCAAGCGCAAGGAGCCGAGGCTCAAGCTGCTGTCGGGCCGGCCCGGCAGCACGGTCAAGGTGCGGTACGAGCTGACCAATGCGGCCGGCAAGCGAGCCACCGGCGTGATCCGAGCCCGGGTCACGCGATAGATCCTCGGGTTCCTGGCGGTGCCCGAGAACAGGGTGGGGCCGACGACGTGGCAGTCGGCCCCACCCGCCCTAGGCAGGAGAAGACGATGAGCAAGTCCAGCAGCGCCAAGGTCGGCAAGACCAGCTCCAAGCGGGCAGCCGGATGGGGGTACGACAGCAGCCCGACCAGCGGCATCGCCTACACCGGCGGCGGGTACCGCGGCCCGTCCCCGACGATGCGTGACTACGAGAGGACGCGGGAACGGTTGCGGCGGGATCGCGACGAGGAGACCGAGGACTCGCAGTAAGGGCTCACGAGGCGATCATCGGACTGTCGCCAGATTGAAGAGACAACTCACTGGGCCAACGCCTCGGCGAGCTCCTGCTCCCAGTCCTTCTGCGTCCGGTACCTCCATACGACCCTGCTGTAGTCCACGGTGGGCCCCAGGCGCGTGGCCGGCTTGACGTACGCGCGACCGAAGACGGCACGCATGGTGAGGTTTCGCTCTGTCGTGCTGGCCTGCTCCCAGGCGTCTTCGCTAGTAATGACGTTGCGTTCCCTGAGCTGCCTCACCTCCTCGCGTTCACGAGCGATGCCCAAGGCCTCGCGCTCCGCCTTGATGGCTCGCAGCTCCTGGAAGTACTGCTCAGCGGTGATGAGCTCCTCGTTGTACGCGCGCAACGTTGTCTCTTGTCGTTCTGTCAGACGCTGCCGTCGCCGTTCGTGCTCGACGTCGAGGGGCTGAGCCACCGCGACCTGATCCGGGAAGATCGAATCCGCCGGCGTCGCTCGCAGCCGGGCAAGGGTCAAGCCCACGAACATTTGCTCGACGGCGTGCCCGCCGATCGCCACCCGTCCACATCCCCCCTGTAGCCCGCTGCAGGAGTAGCTGCCGCCCTTCGCGGAAGACCTGGAGGAGTAGCTCATCACCGAGCCGCTGCAATCCGGGTGGGCGCAGTACAGGATGCCGCTGAGCAGCGACCTCGGGCGCCGCCCACCCGTGCGCCTACGGTCGGGTCCCAACGCGGCGCGAACAGCGTCCGAAAGCTCGGGCGTCAGGATGGGCTCCCACTCCGCGTCGAAGTCCTGTCGCTGCTCATGTAGCCACCACTCCTTTCCTTCGGCCTTCAAGGCGGCGACTAGCTCCCGGTTCTCCTGCGTCTGGTACGAGCGTCGTCCACGCACCCGATCGGATAGAAGCACCTTCTTGAAGGTGACCCCGGGGAGGGAGGTAGTGCGGCCGTGCGCGCGCAAGAAGGCATCCGCTTCGCGCGTGACCGAGATCAGGGAGTTGCCGGCGACGATCTTCTCAGCGGCCTCACGAATCGCCTGCGCCTCTACAGCGTTGATGACCAGCTGCTTCGGCGCCCGCTTGTGGTCAGGATTTTTGGGGTCGTACAGCTCTCCGTTGGCTCTGATGACGCGGTCGTATCCCATCGGTCGACGTCCACCGCCGTCGCGGCCCAGTTCAGCATGGTCGGCGTTGGCGTCCACATGCCGCTGGCTCTTGGTGTGGCTCTCGTGCTTCGCGACCGCGGCCATGATCGTCGCGATGAAGGTGTCGCCGGGTTGATTCAGATCGTGCGTTCCGGCATGCACGGTGAAGATCGTGATCTGGGGCCGGGGCTGGCGGTTGAGGGAGATGAAGTCCTCGAGCGTCCGCAGTAGCCGGGAGAAGTCCAGCACCACGACGCCATCGATCTCGCGGTCCTGGATCGCTTGGACTAGGCGCAAGAAGTGCTTGCGTGGCCGCTTGAGGTTGTAGGCCGTGGCGTCGTTGTCGTTCAACGGTTCGCCGAAGTCGACAAGCTCCAGGTTCTTCTCTTTGACCAGGTTGGCGCACAGGCGCCGCTGCGCTGCAGGAGACACACTGTCCCCGGAACGGTCCTGGCTGATCCGTGTGTAGATGGCGACGCGCATGAGGCCTCCTTGGTTAAGGATGCTACCTATCCCGTAACCGATCTTCGTAGACGCCATGCTCCCCGAGGGCCACCGGCTCCACGTCGTCCTCGAGGGCATCTTGGTCGAGCTGGGCAGCCTCACGCCGCAGGCCGCGGCGTTCCTCGAGGGGTCGGTACGCGCGGGCCTCAACATCCTGGTCACCGGCGGGACCCAGGCGGGCAAGCCCACGATGCTCAACTGCCTCGCGGCCGCGGTCCCCGGCGGCGAGCGGGTCGTCTCCGCCGAGGAGGTCTACGAGCTGCGCTTCCCGCACCCCGATCACGTAGCGCTCCAGACCCGGCAGTCCGGGCTGGAGGGCACCGGCGAGATCCGGCTGCGCGACCTGGTGAAGGAGACCCTGCGCATGCGGCCCTCGCGGATCATCGTGGGCGAGGTCCGCTCCGAGGAGTGCCTCGACCTGGTGCTCGCCCTCAACTCCGGCTTGCCGGGCATGTGCACCCTGCACGCCAACTCCGCCCGCGAGGCGCTGGTCAAGATGTGCACCCTGCCGCTGCTGGCCGGGGAGAACATCTCCGACCGGTTCGTCGTCCCCACCGTGGCCAGCTCCGTCGACCTCGTCGTCCACCTGGGCCCCGCCCCGCCCCGAGCGCTTCGAGCGGGTCGGCCTCGACGTGCGCCGCCTGCTGGGGGAGGCCGGCTGATGGGTGCGCTCGTCGGCCTGGGCGTCGGCACCGGGCTGCTGTTGGTCTGGTCGGCGTTCGCCGTGCCCCGCGTCACCCGCCCCGCTCCGCGTGGCCCGGGCCGCCTCGCCCGCACCCTGGCGGCGGCCGGGCTGGTCGGCGTCAGCCCGACGGCGTTGCTGGCGCTGTGCGTCGCCGGCGGCCTCTCCGCCACGCTGGTGGTGCAGATCGCGTCGGGCACCCCGACGGTCGCGCTCGCGTTCGGGTTCATCGCCGCCTACCTGCCGCTCGCGGTGGTCCGCGGCCGTGCCGTACGCCGGCAGCGCGAGCTGGCCGAGGTCTGGCCAGACGCCGTGGACAACCTGGCCTCCGCCGTACGCGCGGGGATGTCGCTGCCCGACGCGCTGGCCGCGCTCGGGGTGCGCGGCCCGGCGCCCCTGCGCGACGCGTTCACCGCCTTCGGCCTGGACTACCAGGTCAGCGGACGCTTCGGCGAAGCCTGCGCGTCGCCCGCGACGTCGGCGGCGGCGACCTGGGGCGGCTGCTGCGCAACCTCTCGGGCTACCTGCGCGACGACGCACGCACCCGCTCCGAGCTCGAGGCGCGCCAGGCCTGGACCGTCAACGGTGCGCGGCTCGCGGTCGCGGCGCCCTGGGTGGTGCTGCTGATGATGTCCTTCCAGTCCGAGGTGATCCACCGCTACGCCTCCGGCACCGGCGTGCTCGTGCTGGGCATCGGTGCGGGGCTGTGCCTGGTCGCCTACCGGCTGATGATGCGCATCGGCCGGCTGCCCGTCGAGCGGCGGATCCTGTCGTGAGCGCGGCGTGGTGGGGCGCGGTGCTGGGCGGCACCCTCGCCGTCGGCGTGCTGCGCCGTCGCGGTCTACGGCCCGTTGCTGCGCACGCTGGCCGAGACCGTCGAGCGGGTCCTCGGGGGCGCCACGTCCGTCCGCCGCCGCATCGAGCGCGCCGGCCTCGACCTCACCGTCCACGACGTCCGGGTGCAGCAGGTGGTGTGGGGCCTGGTCGGCTTCGGCGTCACTGCGGCGTGGGGCCTGGTGCGCACCCTCGGCGGTGGGGGAGCGGTCCTGGGTCCCCTGCTGGTCAGCCTGGTCGCCTTCGTCGCCGGGGTGCTGGCTCGGGACACCTGGCTGACCTCGCAGGTACGCGCTCGCGAGCGACGCATCCTCGCGGAGTTCCCCACCGTCGCCGAGCTGCTGGCCCTCTCCGTCGCCGCGGGCGAGAGCCCGGTCGGCGCCCTCGACCGGGTGGTCAAGCGCTGCGGCGGCGAGCTGAGCCGCGACCTGGGCCGGGTGCTGGCCGGCATCCGCACCGGCGACCCCGTGGGCGCCGCCTTCGACTCCCTCGCCGCCACCACCGGCCGACGTCCGCGAGGCCGCCCGCCGCGAGCTGATCGAGTCCGCGGCCCGGCGCGAGGTCCTGATGATGGTCCCGGTGGTGTTCCTCGTGCTGCCGGTGACGGTCCTCTTCGCGTTCTGGCCGGGTGTCGTCGGCCTCAGCCTCTCGACGCCCTAGCCCACCCCTCTCGTCCCCATCCTTCTCGGGAAAGGAACACCATGACCACCCTCCACCTGATGGCCCTGACGCTCGTCGGTGCCTTGCCGCTGCCCGAGCGTCCCCGTGACGCGCGGGGCGACGTACCCGGCTGGGTGCTCGTCACCGTGATGTCGGCCGGCATCGTCGGCGTGCTGACGATCGTCGCCAGGGAAGAGCTCTCCGACCTGCTGCGCCGGGCGCTGCGCCAGGTCCAGTAGTGCCTCGCCGCCCCGCGCGACCCCGTGGTCAGCGGGGCGCGGCCGTCGTCGACTTCGTCCTGGTCGTCGTCGTGCTCGTCCCACTGGTGCTCGGGGTGCTCCAGGTCTCGCTGGTGCTGCTCGTGCGCAACACGCTGGCCGCGGCCGCCTCCGACGGTGCGCGGTACGCCGCGACGGTGGGGCGCGGGCCCTCCGACGGTGTCGCCCGCACCCGCGAGCAGGTGGCCGGCGCGCTCGCGGCCCGCTTCGCCGAGGACGTCAGCGCCCGGGTCGTGTCCGTCGACGGCGCGCCCACCGTGGTGGTGACGGTGCGCGCGAGCGTGCCCGCGCTGGGCCTCGGCGGACCCGGGGTGGACCTCGAGGTCGCCGGCCACGCGGTGCAGGAGGTCCAGCCGTGAGCCCCGCACCGGCTCGTGTGGCCCAGCGCGGGCCCTGGACCGCGCCCAGTCACACGAGAGGGAGCCGCACGAGACGTGATGAAGCGGGAAGCGCGCTGGTCGAGGTGGTGTGGCTGGGGGTGCTGCTCCTGCTGCCGATGCTGTGGATCGTGCTGAGCGTGTTCGAGGTGCAGCGCGGGGCGTTCGGGGTGGAGGCCGCCGCGCGGTCGGCGGCCCGCGCCTACGCGCTGGCCGAGGACGACGCCAGCGGCCGTGCCCGGGCCGAGGCAGCAGCCCGCCAGGCGCTGGCCGACCAGGGGCTCGAGGACGCACCGGTGGAGCTGCGGGTCGACTGCACGGTCCCGGGCGACTGCCACAGCGGCACCTCGGTGGTGACCGTGGTCGTCGGCACCCGCGTGGACCTCCCGTTCCTGCCCGACCTGCTGGGGGCGGGGGAGCCCCCCTTCGCCCTCGACGCCGCCCACAGCGTCCCGATCGGCCGCTACCAGGAGGTGAGCGGGCCGTGACGCGCCGTCGCCCCGGCCGGGGGGAGCGGGGGTCCGTGACCCCGCTGATCGTCGGCTTCGCCGTCGTCCTCGCGCTGGGCATCGCCCTGGTGACCGACGCGACCGCCGCCTACCTGCAGCGATCCGGGCTCAGTACCCTCGCCGACGGCGCCGCGCTCTCGGGGGCCGACGCCGGCGCCACCGGCCGCAGCACCTACACCCAGGGGGTCCCGACCGACGACCTGCCGGTGGACGCCGCGGCCGCGCGGGCGGGGGTGGAGGCGTACCTGCGCCGGGTGCGCGCCGCGCAGGAGTACCCGGGGCTGCGCTGGACCGTCCGCGTCGACCCCGCCACCAGCAGTGTCCACGTCCAGCTCTCGGCTCCGCTGGAC
>LULE01000052.1_pt1 | contig 39279 bp, 36 predicted proteins | sample 728231 | NCBI WGS metagenome assembly LULE01 (sample SAMN03860297, study PRJNA289734) | marine metagenome | biome: seawater column; feature: ocean; material: water; isolation source: Red Sea water column Station 192 - depth 10m | place: Saudi Arabia: Red Sea | collected 2011-10-15 | depth 10 m | reverse complement strand
TTAGAAAATTTTTCTACAAGTACGCTTACCATTAAATTATCTTCATCATCGTTGGTTAAAGCTAATACTGTCTCTACTTCATCTATGTTAGCTTCATTTAATACATCCTCATCAAGTCCATTACCATTGATAACAATTGTATCATTTAAATCATTAGCAATTAGTTCTGCTCTTTCTTTGCTTTTTTCTATTATTTTTACTCTTGCAGACTCAAAGGTTTCTTCGATATTTTTAGCTAAATTAAAACCAATGTTTCCTCCACCAATTATCAGTATTTTATTTGATTTTTTTTCGTTATGACCAAATACTTTTAAAGTTTCCTCCATTTGATTTGAGCTTACCATGACATAAGCTTTGTCGTTGTGTTCTAAGGAATCGTTTTTCTTTAATATTTTAAATTCACCTTTTCTTATAACTCCTAAAATATATGCATTTAATTTAGGAAATTTTTTTGTAAGATCGTTTAATTTAATGCCATTTATTGGACAGTTGTCATCTATTAGTATCTCTAAAAGTCTAATTTTATTTTCTACAAATGGTACATTATCAAGGGCACCTGGAGCTTCTAGTTTTCTTTGTATAGATTTTGCTATTTCTAACTCTGGTGAAATAACATAGTCAATGGGCAGATTTTCCCTATTGAATAATGTAGAAAATTTTGGATCTAAATATTCTTGAGAACGGATTCTTGCAATTTTTTTTGGGACTTTAAAAATTGAATATGCTATTTGACAAATTAACATATTTATCTCATCATTTCTTGTGACTGCAATAATCATATCAGCGTCACTAGTATTAGCTCTTTCTAAAACTGATGGAGAAGTTGCTTTTCCAACTATAGCTTTAACATCAAGGCTATCATTTATTTTCTGTATATCATCACCAGACTGATCAATTACTGTAATTGAATGATTTTGTTCTGTTAATAATTTTGCTATTGTGAAACCGACCCTACCGGCGCCACATATGATAATATTCATCTAATTTAGATCCTTTACACCTAGAATTTTTAACTTTCTATGTAAAGCTGATCTTTCCATACCAACAAATTTTGCAGTTTTTGATATATTTCCACCAAATTTTTTTATCTGAGAAATTAAATATTCTTTTTCAAACGTCTCCCTTGCCTCTCTTAGTGGCACTGAAAGAGTATCTGTTACAGAAAAGTTTTCATCTAAAGATCTAGATAGAGACTCTTTAATGATGTTAATTATCTTATCCTGATTTTCTCCGGGTGATAAGATTGCTATTCGTTCAATTAAGTTTCTTAATTCTCTTACATTGCCTGGCCAATCATAGTTAAGTAGATAATTGTTATCTTTTATTGAAAATTTTTTGTAACTATAAGTATTGCATATATTTTCTATGAAATAATCAATTAGTAATGGAATATCCTCAATTCTATTTGTTAATGGATCAATTTTGATATTAAAAACATTTAGTCTATGAAAAAGATCTTCTCTAAAATTTCCATTTTTAATTTCTGCTGACATATCTTTGCTAGTTGAACAGAAAATTCTTACATCTACTTTTACATCATGGTTACCATTTAATCTTTTAAATTTTTGATCAATCATTACTCTTAAAATCTTAGATTGCGTTTCTAAAGGAATTTCTGTTACTTCATCAATTAGTAATACACCTCCAGATGCTTTTTCAAATGCACCATATAAAATAGATCCATCTTTTTTTTCTTCACCAAAAAGTTCCAATTCATATTTTTTTGCATCTAGCAAAGCTCCATTAATAATTATAAAGGGACCTTTTTTTCTTTTTGATTTTTTATAAATTTTTCTTGCAACTAATTCCTTTCCAGAACCTGTGGGACCATTTATGAATACTCTACTTTCAGATTGTGCAAGTTTTTCAATTTGATCTTTAATAGAGATAATGTTGTTACTTTTGCCAATTAGATCAAAAGAATGAAATAATTTGTTACTTAAATTTTTATTTTCTTTTTTAAGATTAAAATTTTCAACTGCTCTATTCACAAAATTAAGCAATCTATCCTTGTCGAAGGGTTTTTGTATAAATTCAAAAGCGCCTGATTTCAAAGAGTTAACCGCCATCTCAATATTTGCATGGCCTGAAATCATAATCACAGGTATATCATTATTTTTTTGCTTAATATGGTCCAAAAGTTGAATACCATCATTATCTCCCTTGTCTAACTTAACATCGATAATTGCCACATCAGGAAGTTTTTTGTCTATTTCAGTTAATGCTTGATTAAAATTTGCAGCTAACCTAGTTTTATATCCTGCATCTTTAATCAGCTCATCTAATATAAGCCTTATGTCCGAGTTATCGTCAATTATTAAAATTTCAACCGACATCTAATTATTTATTTGGTAATATGATTTGTACTTTTGCACCATTTTTATGATTTAAAAATTGTATTGATCCATTGTGATCACTTATAATTTTATCTACAATTGAAAGTCCTAAGCCTGTTCCTTTTTCTTTTGTTGTAAAATATGGTTTTATTAACTCTTTTGTTTTTTTGTTTTTAAAACCGATACCGCTGTCAATAACATTGACAATTATATAGTCTCTTCTTTGCCTTATTTCTATATCTATATTTTTGTGAATTTTACTGTCTTTTTCGGCTTTCTCTTGAATGCTTTCTAAAGAATTTTTAATCAAATTAAAAAATAATCTATTAAATTGTTCTAAATCAAAATTAATGTTTACGTCTTTTGCCAAATGATTAATTAGTTTGATTTTTATATTTGAATCAATTTTATTAATTAGGTTTATATTTTCATTTATAACTTTATTTAAATTATTTTTTTTTAATAAGGGCTTTGGCATTCGTGCAAAATCTGAAAATTCATTTACTAAATTTTCAATTTGTTTAATTTGCTTTTGTATTGTTTGAAGGTTGTTTTTAAATTTATCTTGATTATCTAATTCAATATTTTTTAAATACTTTGACTTAATATTATCGACTGTCAACTGTATAGGAGTTAGTGGATTCTTAATTTCGTGAGCAAGTTTTCTTGCAACATTTTCCCATGCTTCATGTCTTTCAGAAGTAAGTAATTTTTCTTGTTGGCTTTTTAGTCTATCTATCATTAAATTAAAATTTTTATTTAAAAGCTCCATCTCTTTATCGGCTTTAAGTTCTGGTACTTTGGTATCTAAATTTCCTTTACCAATTTTTTCTGAGGCTGAAATTAAATTGTTAATTGATATAAAAAATCTTGATGAAAATCTAATTGCTATTGTAATCGATAAAAATAATAATAATGTTACTAAAGCTATATATATAAGAGCAAAGGAAATTCTTATACCTAAACTTTGATTTTCAACTGTGTAATAAAAATTAACCGCTTCTTCAGATTGTATTAGATATTGTGATATATTTTTATCAATTAATTTTACTACGTATAAAAAAGTATCATTATAATTAGTTAACCTAATGACGGCTGCAGATTTATTCTCAAATGTATTTATTATTTTCAAAGGTCTGTCATCATTTAAAACCATTTGAATAGCTCTATCTTCAATTTTTTTATACGGTGAATTACCTGCTGAAAGAATTAAATCTCCATTTCCATCAATTAAATATAATTGGTCAATATCTCTAATAAGTCTTTGCGTATTTAAAAGAGATTGAAATCTTTGAGGATTATCATTTATTAAATTTGAGTATTTATTTAGATCAAAAGCAATTAAAATTATTTCAGACTCAATTTTATTTCTTTTTTCTTCAACATAATTTTTTGCTATTTCATATGAATTATTTACTGCAGATGTAATTTTTGTGTCAAAATATTTATCTAAAGCAAATGAAAAAATAAATAGAGAAAATATAGAAATTAATAATGATGGAATTAATGTAAATAATCCAAATGAAATGATATACTTTTTATTTGCTATTGCACCTTTTACATTTATGTTATTTTTAATTGAGTTTTTGATATCCAAAAAAATTAAAACAAAAAAAATTATCAATAAAATAAAGTTAAATATTAATAAGATTTGAAGATTATTTTCATTCAGATTAATAAAGCTTTTGCCTATAAATGTTAAAAAAGTTAAGAAACCTAATGATAGTGTAAAAATAAAAATTATTATTATAAACAAATTTCTTTTTAACAAAGCAAACATAATTTAAAGGTATATTACTACTTATAAAATATTAACATGAGCGACTGTTTTATACTACTTGCAGCGGGTAAAGGTAAGAGATTTAAATCGAATACCCTTAAACAATTTCATATTTTAAATGGAAAACCGTTAATTTATCACTCTATAGAAAAGGCAATAAAATCAAAGATATTCAAAGAAGTAATTGTTGTAACAAATTCAAAAATAAAAAAACCAAAAGATAAAATTATAAAAGTAATAAAAGGTGGTTTAGAGCGGTTTGAATCATCAAAGAGAGCACTTGAATATATTAAAAATAAGAAATTTAAAAATGTATATATTCACGATGCAGCTAGACCAAATTTTTCAGTTAAATTATTAAAAAGATTAAATAGAGAATTAAATAATAATAAAGCAGTAGTTCCTTATACTAATACTGATCATTCTGTAAAATATAGAGAGGGAGCAAATATATTTAATCTGAAAAGAGAAAACTTAATATTAACCCAAACCCCCCAGTGTTTTGATTTTAAAACACTCTACAAATTATCAAATAATAATAAAAAATACATATCAGATGAAGCAACATTATTTATAAAAAACAATTTAAAAATCAAATTTATTAAAGGAGAAGAAGATAACATTAAAATCACCACTACTAAGGATTTAGAAAAAATTAAGTTAAAAACTTTTTATGGAATTGGATTTGATGTTCATCGATTAGTAAAAGGTAAAAAACTATATTTAGGTGGTATACACATTCCTTATCACTCAGGTTTAAAAGGACATTCCGATGGAGATGTTATTATTCATTCAATTATAGATGCGCTATTAGGATGTATGAAAAAAAATGATATAGGATCACTTTATCCAAATAATGACTTAAAATATAAAAATATTAGATCAACTAAAATGCTTAAGCCAGTTTTAGATACTTTAAAAAAAGAGAACTATAATTTAAATAATATTGATATTAACTTAATTTGTGAAAAGCCAAGTGTTGCAAAGAATAGAAGCAAAATAATAAAATCTTTATCAAAATTACTACAAATCAAAAAATACAAAATAAATCTCAAAGGTAAAACAGTTGAAAAATTAGGGATTATAGGAAAAGAAAAAGCTATAGCATGTGAGGTTATGGTTTCAGTTTCTAATTATGATTAAAAAATTTAATTCTATTTTTGTTACAATGTTTTATCTAGGAAGAATTGGTTTTCTTCCTGGCACGTTTGGATCACTAGCAACTGTAATATTTTTATTCGTCTGCTTTCATATTCTAAATATTTCTTCAAATATAATTTTAATTATTTTAATTATTGCTTTTGCGTATTCGTTTATAGCTATTAAAAATTATACTGAAAATAATGAAAATAAAGATCCAGGAGAAATAATTATTGATGAATTTATTGGTCAAGCAATTCCAATATATCTTTATGAAATGTCTCACGGTACAGAAAAAACAATGGATCAGGCACTTATCATTTATACTGTGTGTTTTATACTATTTAGGTTTTTTGATATATTAAAACCATTTCCGGTTAGTTATTTTGACAGAAAACACAAAAACAGTTTTGGTGTTGTAATGGACGATGTTTGTGCTGGTCTTTATGTTGTTTTATCATTGATATGCTTTATGATTTTAAAAAGCCTAATTTAATTATGAAAGATCTAGTTAATAAACTCCAAAAGAAAAAGCTCAAAATATCTTTTGCTGAATCATGTACTGGTGGCATGCTTGCCGTAGCAATTACTTCAATTAGTGGAGCTTCTAAAATATTTAATCTTGGCCTAATCACCTATTCCAATGATGCAAAAATCAATATTTTAAAGGTAAATAAAAAGATAATTCAAAAATACGGCGCTGTTAGTTCGCAGTGCTGTGAAGCTATGGTAAAAAATTTATCTAAGATCTCTAAAGCTGATGTAAATGTATCAATTACTGGTATAGCAGGACCAAAAGGAGGCACAAAGACTAAACCTGTAGGACTAGTTTATATAGGTGTTAAAAAATCAAATAAATTAATTATAACAAAAAATATTTTTAAACAAAAAAAAAGAAATGATATTCAAAAAGCAACAGTAAAAAGAGCTTTATACTTAGTTAATTCTTTAATTTAATTCATACTTTTATAATTTTTAAACATTATTAAATTAACATATTTTATATTGTTTCTGCTCTTTTTTGAAAAGCATCAGCAATCTTATTTAAACCAAATTCAAATGACTTAGTCATAATAATATTTAAAAACTTATTTTTTATTTCAAAATCCACATCAAATATAACTTCAGTAAATTTATCTTTTTGGACAAATTTCCAATTATTTTCTAAATAGTTTAATGGCCCGTCAATATTTGTAACATGAATAAGATCCTGGTTCTTGATGTACTTAACATCACTTTTGTATGTATCTACAAAAGGTTTTCTTCCAATTGTCAAATCAGCAATAATATTCACAACATCGTCATCTTCTTTCTTTTCGTATACTTTTGAGTCGATACAGAATGGTATAAATTCTGGATATTTTTCAATATCCAAGACAAAATTTATTAGCTTAGTTTTATCACGTTCGATTAAACGCGATACGGATGCTTTTGGCATTAGTTGATAATATTTCTATTTTTTTTCAGTTTATCAAAATCATCATCAGCGTGGTAGGATGATCTCGTTAATGGTGATGATGTCACTAGAAGAAATCCTTTTGATTTAGCAATTCTTCCTAATTCATCAAATTCATCTGGATGATAATATCTATTCAATGGAAAATGTTTTACGGACGGTTGTAGGTATTGTCCAATTGTTAAAAAATCTACTTCTGCAGATCTTAGATCATCCATTACTTGAATGATTTCATCTTTTGTTTCTCCAAAACCAACCATTAATCCTGACTTAGTAAAAACTTTTTTGTTAAATTTTTTTGAATTTTTTAAAAGCTCTAAAGATCCAAAATATCTAGCTCCTGGTCTTACTTTTAAATACAAACTTGGAACTGTTTCTATATTATGATTAAAAACATCTGGATTTGCTTCTAAAACTTTTTTGTATGCCTCCCCTTTTCTTAAAAAATCAGGAGTTAAAACTTCTATTGTGGTATGTGGATTTTTTTTTCTAGTTGCAATTATCACATCATGAAAATGATTTGATCCACCATCAGGGAGATCATCTCTATCAACTGAGGTGATGACTACGTGTTTTAAATTTAACTTTTTTACTGCATTAGCAATTTTAATAGGTTCAAATTGATCAAGTTTTTCAGGCTTACCTGTTTTTACATCACAGAAGGCACAAGCTCTTGTACATGTATCACCCATTATCATTAGTGTTGCATGTCTTTTACTCCAACATTCTGTAATATTTGGACAATTTGCTTCCTGACAAACAGTTACTAAATTATCTTTATTTACTACTGTCTTAGTTAAGAAAAACTCTTTACTGTTCAAAAGTTTTGATCTAATCCAATGAGGTTTCTTTTTTATTGGATTTGCTGGTTTATTTACCTTTTCAGGATGTCTAGGTCTAATTTTGTTTTCCATCTTTTTTAATTATATAGGTAGTCTCCCCAGGTTTTCCAAACAAAAATTTTTCTCTTATTAAAATTTCTATAAAATCTAAATCTAAATTATCAGTTAATAAGGAATTTTTTTGCTCAAGATCTTCAATTTTTCCAATTAAATTACTCTCTTTTAATTTTAAATCTTTATAGATCTTTTTTTTTTCTAAGTTAGAAATTAAACCTCTATTACCATCTAGTAGATTAAAGAAAAAATATATAAATAAAAAAGTGATTATAAGTAAGTAATAGTTTTTTTTTAATTTATCTAACATTATCAAATTTATTGAATTAGTTTTTTCACTTTATTTGATATTATAGTTGTTTTTTTGTTAATATATTCTTCATGATTTTTTTCAATATTTTTAAGTTCATATAAATAATTCACCATCACACCAAATGATCGTTTAAAACCTACTTCTGATATATTTGCATTAATTACTATATCATCGATTATTGCTCCATTTCCAAGATGAAATCTACAAACATCGTTGATAGGCAATTGTTTTGAGTTTTTCTCATTCATTAAATAATGAGCAACCAATTTATATATAGCATTCTTATTTGATATTATTCTCGTGTCGCCTATTTTTAAACTAGAAGATTTTAAAAAAGATATATTTTCTAAAGGAATATTTCCCAAAATATTTTTTACCAATTTTTCATCCAAGTTAACAAACCAATCTCTAAAACCTGGTATTGGTGATAATGTTCCAAAATTCTTAATATTTGGAAGTTCTTCTTGTATTTCAAAGACAACTCTTTTAATTAAAAAATTTCCTAAAGTTACTCTTGATAATCCATCTTGGCAATTGCTTATCGAGTAAAATGTTGCAGTATCATAATTTTTATCACCATCAGTTCTAGGTTTTGTTATTTCCTGAATTGATTTCCCTAATCCATTAGTTAAAGCAACTTGAACAAAAATAATCGGTTCATCCTCTAGCGCCGGATGGAAATATGCAAAAAATCTTCTGTCTTCTCCTAATCTTCGTTTTAGTTCATCCATATCTTTAATCTCATGAACTCTTTCATATTTCATTATTTTTTCTAATACCGCAGCTTTTGTATCCCAGGTAATTTTTTCAAGTTTTAAAAACCCTGGATTAAACCATGACTTAAATAATTCTCTCAAATCATCATCTAAAGGAATTAGATCTTTATTTTTATCTATAATTTTCAACAAATCTTCTCTTAAAGAAACAATTGTTGATATTCCATTTGGAGACATATTTATTCTTTTAAATAGTTCTCTTCTCTTTCCCTCGGATGTAAAAGATAAGTTATATAAATTTTTGTCATTTTGCGTTCTTTGATATTCTTCAATTGCTTTGGAAACTTCTGTGTGGCTTGGTTTATACTTTTCATTTATTTTTTTAAAAAATAGAAGTTTGTTTTCATTTGAAAGACTGGAATATAAATCTGTGATATCTCTTGCTACTGTGATACCAAATGCAGCACCCTTTGTAGACAATAAATCACCACAAAGTGAAAGGATTGTCTCAAGATCATTTTTTTTAAGCTCTTTTTTTTTAAATAATTTTTGGCCAACATCAGCTATTGACGAAATTATTTCCTTTAAATTAAACATATTAAAATGATTTACTATTTTTTAACTTATTTTTAAATATTCAATAAAAGATCTTATAGATACAATAATTAGAAAAGATCCAAAAATTTTACTTAATAACTTCTTGTCTATTTTATATACTGCTTTTGCTCCTATTCTTGCCATTAACATCGTCACAGGTACAAAAACAATAAATCCAAATAAATTTATGTAACCAATAGTATAAGGTGTGCTTATATTATTGATAATTTCTCCTCCTGTTATCATTGTAATTGTCCCGCTAATTGCAATCAAAATACCAATTGCTGAAGCTGTTCCAATTGATTTTCTAATGTCGTATCCAAAAGTTCTCATAAATGGTACCATTAGGGATCCGCCGCCTATACCCAGCAAGACTGAAATAAAACCAACTGCTACTCCTGAAATATTTTTAATTGAGTCTTTTATTTTTTTTGGATTTTCTAAAAATTTATCTCTAAAAAATATAAAAAATAATCCAACTATAAATGCCATTATAGAGAAAAATAAAATAAAATCGGATGTTCTTAAATTAACTGCTAAAAAAGTTCCTCCAATTACACCAAGAACTATAAAAATTCCAAAAGACTTTACTAAATTTACGTCAACAGCTTTGTGTTCCATGTGGGTTTTGGCTGATATTATTGAAGTAGGAACTATTATAGCTAGAGATGTTCCGACAGAAATATGCATTCTGGTTGCAATATCAAAGTCTAAGACAGTAAATGCATAATATAAAGCAGGCACCATTATTATGCCACCACCAACCCCTAATAAACCTGCCATAAAGCCTGCAACAGATGCGGCTATAGATAGTACTAGTAATAAATTTACAATTTCACCAAAATTTAAAACATCCATTATGAGTTAGCTTGAATTGCTTTTTCATTATTTTGAACAATACTCATAATATGCTTTGTTTTTTGAAAATCAGAGTCGCGAGCCATCATATTATCACTCAAATATCTTTTCCAGTTTTTAGATCCAGCTTGGCCATGATATAAACCAACTGTATGCCTCATTATATGATTTACTTTAGTTCCTAACTTTACCTCCTTATCAACATAATCTAAAAGTTTTTCTACAACTTGTTCTCTTGTTGGAATAATTTCTGTATTGAATATGCTTTTTTCTATATCAACCAATGAATAAGGATTTTGATAAATTGATCTTCCAATCATAACTCCATCACATTTAGAAATATGGTTTTTGATTTCTTCAATTTTAGAAATACCACCATTAATTATAATTTCTAAATTTGGATTTTCTTTTTTTATTTCATAAACCATGTTGTAATTGAGTTTAGGTATATTTAAATTTTGTTTTGGTGATAAGCCAGTAAGCATCGCCTTTCTTGCATGCAAAATAAATGTTTTTGTCCCTGCCTTGTGCATTTTATTAATAAAATTGTTCAAATATTCAAAACTTTCAACATCGTCAAAACCAATTCTAGTTTTAGCAGTTACAGGTATTTTGCATGAATTAACCATCGAATTTATGCATTCTGCAACGAGTTCAGGTTCTTTCATTAAACATGCTCCAAATTTATTTTTTTGAACCTTTTTGCTTGGGCAACCTAAGTTTATGTTAATTTCATCATAACCCATATCTTCAGCTATTTTTGCAACTTCTGATAATTCCTCTTTATTTGAACCACCAACCTGTAACGCAAGTGGTTTCTCTTCAGGACTAAATGATAAAATTTTTTTTCTGTCTCCGTGAATTGCAGATTTAGTTGCAACCATTTCACTATAAAGCATCACATTCTTGCTCATTAATCTCAAAAAAAAGCGATCGTGCCGATCAGTGCAATCCATCATTGGTGCAACAGAAATTTTTCGATTTATTTTATTTCTAGTATCCAAGAGGTTTACCCATTATTTTATCAGGTAGCCATGTCACAATTTCAGGAAAAATACACAAAATTAATATGGCTAATGCCATTATAATCATAAACGGTATAGAGCCTTTTAAAATTTCTGATAAACTAACGTCTGGGGTAATTCCTTTAATAATATAAAGATTTAATCCAACTGGTGGGGTTATTAATCCTATTTCCATGTTTATTGTAAATACAATTGCAAACCAATAAGGATCAAAACCTAATGTAGTAATTACAGGTAATAGTATAGCAGAAGTCATTACGATAACAGCTACTGGAGGTAAGAAGAAACCAGCTATTAAAAGAAAAATATTAATTAATATAAATACTACCCATTTGTTTGAGCTAATATCTACCATGCTTTGTGCCAACGACTGGGTTACGTATAATTGTGAAAGTGTAAATGCAAAAAGGTACGAGGCTGCAATGATAAACATTATCATTACACTTTCTTTCATGGAAACTTTGACGATATTCCATATTTTTTTTGGCTGATAAATTTTGTAAACTACTGCTATTAATACAAAAACTAAAAATGCCCCTACACCTGATGCTTCGGATGGTGTTGCGACACCACCATATAATACATAAAGAACGCCAGCTATAATTGCTAAAAATGGTAGAATCCTCGGTAATACTTCGAGCTTTTCTTTTAATGTAGGTCTTTTACGATTGCTTAAAGCTTTTGCTGAATCTTTATCTATAAAATAACTATGTATAAGTGCCCAGATAGCAAACATACCTGCCAGCATAAAACCAGGAACTAACCCACAAAGAAATAATCTTCCTATTGATGTTCCCGTTGCTATTCCATAAACAATTAAAACAATGCTTGGAGGAATTAAAACTCCAAGTGTCCCCCCAGCAGCAATTGTTCCAGTTGCAATTTGATCAGAATATCCCCTTTTTCTCATTTCTGGGATCCCCATAGTACCTATTGCGGCACACGTTGCTGGACTTGAACCGCTTAAAGCTGCAAAAATCGAGCAAGCACCAATATTTGAAATGACTAAGCCACCAGGTACTCGCCAAAGCCATCTGTCCAACCCTGTATATAAATCTTTTCCAGCTGGTGAATTGGCTACAGCCATTCCCATTAAAATAAACATCGGAATTGAAAGAAGCACAAAAGAATTCAAACCTGCATAAAAGGTCTCTGCAAATACATCTAACATTTGAAAACCTTCAAAAGCAACTAATAGAGCAATCGATACGAAGCTCAAACCAAAAGCTATAGGTATTCCAGAAAATAAAACGATAAGCGTAAAAACAGCAACTATCACTGCAATTAATAAAGGGTCCATTAATTACTATCCTGTTCGTCGTTAAGTTTGATTATTTCTGCAATATATTGCAAGATCATCAACGCAGCACCTATCATCATTGAAGAATAAGGAATCCAAAGAGGTGGATCCCATACAGTTCCTGTAGAATAATTTTTTGTAAAAGCTTCCTCTACCATTAAAAATCCAAAATAAAATAAAATTAAAAAAAATAATAAACTTACTAAAGATGTAAAAATTTTGAGTCTTAAAATATTTTTCTTTGATAAAAAATCATAAATCCATTCCATGCTCACATGCGCTTTTTCACTTAATACATAAGCACTTCCAATAAATGTAGATGCTACTAGAAGCATGGTAACCAACTCTGTTTGCCAAGTAATTGGTCTTTGGAAGAAATATCTTTCAAAAACTAGTTCTACAATAACAAGGATTGATAAAAGTAAAGCTAATACAGCAAAAGCTCCACAAGCTTTGGCTATATGATCACAGAATTTTAAATATTTATTTTTCATAAAAAAAACCCCTACTTATATTCAATAAATAGGGGTTCTTTATATACCAGTTTATTTAACTGCTAAAGCCATTTCCATTAACTTATCACCACCTGGAACTTTCTCAGCAAATGCTTTATGAGAAGATTGTTTCGCAATCTCTACCCATGCTGCATGATCTTTTTCATCCATATATACTAACTTAACACCAGCTGCTTTATAAGCATCTTCAAATTTTTTATCTAAATTTTCAACTTGTGCAGTCATATATTTTTCAGCAACTTTACCAGCTTTCATAAGAGCATCTTGTTGTTTTGAATTTAATGCATCAAAACTTTTCTTTGACATCAAAATTGGTTCATACATAAACCATAGACCAAATTTTCCTGGAGGCGTTGCGCATGAGACCTGTTCATAAATTTTGTAACTTACAAAACTTCCTGAACTAGTGTTAGCACCAGTTAATACACCAGTTTGGAGACCTGTGTAAATTTCTGATGATGGCATACTCTGAATACCTGCTCCTGCTGCTTCTAACATTTGGTTAAATGCTTTTCCTGCAGCTCTCATTACTTGTCCTTTTGCATCGCTTGGGTTTTTGATACATTTAGTTTTAGATGCAAATCCACCACCTAACCATGCATCTGAAAGAACTACTACTCCAGCGTCATTGATTATTTTTTTAATTTCGGTCATCATTGGACCTTTATTAAATCTTAATGCGTGGTCATGATTTTTTACTGTTCCCGGCATAAGTGTTGCATCAAATTCTGGATGGAATTTAGAAGCATATGCTAAAGGGAAAGCTGAAATATCTAACTGACCAGTTGTCATAGGTTTCCATTGCTCTTTTGGTTTATAAAGTGATTTAGCAGGATAAATTCTTATATCTAAATCAACATTAGCTTTTTTAACCTCATCTGCAATAATTTGAACCATTTCATGTCTTGGATCGTATGAACCATCTGCTCTTTGTGTACCAGGCCATTGGTGGCTAGCTTTAAGAGTTACTGCTAAAGCAGATCCGATTAAAGAAAAAGTTAAAATTACTGAAGTGAAAATTAAAGATAATTTTCTTAACATGTTATTTTCTCCTCATTAGTTTAAAATGTAATTAAATTGAACTTCTTAATAAGAGTCAATATAACCATATGTCATTATATTTATTATGGATGGTCCATTAAAAAATTTATTAGTTGTTGATTTAACAAGGGTTTTGGTAGGTCCTTACTGTACAATGATTTTATCTGATCTTGGAGCGAGAGTTATTAAAATTGAAGCTCCTGAAATTGGAGATGACTCGAGAGGATTTGGTCCTTTCATTGATAATTACTCTGCATACTTTATGTCCTTGAATAGAGGAAAAGAAAGTATCGCTCTCAATTTAAAAAATGAAGATGATAAAAAAATTTTTGAAAAAATTTTGGCAAAAGCGGACATATTAGTTGAAAATTTTAAACCAGGCACTTTAGAAAAATGGGGATTTGGTTGGAATGAAGTAAGTAAAAAATATCCTAAATTAATTTATGCATCAGCTTCAGGTTTTGGTCAAACAGGACCGCTTAAAGAATTGCCAGCATATGACATGGTTGTTCAAGGTATGGGTGGATTAATGAGTGTTACTGGACATCCAAATTCAGAACCAACAAGAGTTGGAACGTCTATTGGAGATATTACTGCTGGTTTATTTACTGCAATTGGTATCAATGCAGCTTTGTATGATAGGCAAAAAACAGGTAAAGGTACTTTCATTGATGTATCAATGCTAGATTGTCAAATAGCAATTTTAGAAAATGCTATTGCTAGATATCTTTCAAAAAACGAAATCCCAGAACCAATGGGTTCGAGACATCCATCCATTGCTCCGTTTGAAGCTTTTAAAACAAAGGATAGTTTTTTGATTATTGCAGCTGGTAACGACAAATTATTTAAAAGCTTATGCGAAGTTCTTGAAATACCTAACATTGCAACTGATGAAATGTATAAAACAAACTCTTTAAGATCACAAAATATTGATAAACTAAAATTAATTATGGAAGATAAACTTCAGCATAAAAATACGAATGAATGGATAAAAGTTATGGAAAATTTAAAAATACCGTGCGGTCCAATTTTTAATATTAAACAAGCTGTAGAAAATCCACAAATTAAAGAGAGAAATATGATTGTAAAATCTTTTCATAAGAAAATTGGAGAGTTTAAATCTGCAGGAAACCCTATAAAAATGTCTACTTACAAAGATGAAAAAACAAGGGGAGATATTCCAGATCTTGATGAACACCGAGATAAAATACTTAAAGAATTTAGTTAACTAATATATAAGCTATGAAATTATGATAGATAAAAGAAAATTTTATATTAACGGTCAATGGGTTTCACCAAGTAAACCAAATGATTATGAGGTAATTAATCCTTCAACAGAAGAAGCATTTGCAACTATATCATTAGGATCAACGGAAGATACTAATGCTGCAGTCTCGGCTGCCAAAAAAGCTTTGGTTAGCTGGAGCGAAAGTTCAAAAGATGAAAGATTAAATTTATTAGAAAAATTACTATCTATTTATAAAAAAAGATATGGAGAGATGGCTGATGCTATATCTATGGAAATGGGAGCCCCAATGGATTGGGCAACAGACGTTCAAACATCAAGCGGACAATCTCATCTAGAAGATTTTATAAAAAGACTCAAAGAATTTAAGTTTGATGAGCAATTTGAACCAAACTCTAATAATCATATTTGTTATGAACCAATTGGAGTTTGCGGATTAATTACTCCATGGAACTGGCCAATAAATCAAATAGCTTTAAAAGTTGTTCCAGCCTTTGCAACAGGTTGTACAATGATTCATAAACCATCGGAGATAGCTCCAATGTCAGCAATGTTGTTTGCGGAAATGATTGATGAAGCAGGTTTTCCAGCTGGTGTATTTAATCTTGTAAATGGTGATGGCGCTGGCGTTGGTACAGATATTTCATCTCATCCTGATATTGATTTAGTATCTTTCACAGGATCAACAAGAGCAGGTAAATTAATTTTAAAAAATGGAGCTGATACAATCAAAAGAGTTTGCCTGGAATTAGGTGGAAAAGGTGGAAATATTGTTTTTGCAGACTCCTACCCTAACGCTGTACGAGATGGTATCAGAAACGTAATGAGTAATTCAGGTCAGTCATGTGATGCACCGACAAGAATGCTTGTTGAAAAATCAATATATGAAAGAGCAGTTAAAGAGGCTGTCGAAGAAGCAAATTTGATAAAGGTCGACCATGCTTCAAAAAAAGGAGATCATATAGGTCCTGTTGTCTCTAAAATTCAATACAATAAAATAATAAGCCTTATTCAGAGTGGAATTGACGAAGGAGCAACTCTTGCAGCAGGCGGACCGGAATTACCTAACGGAATGAACAAAGGATATTTTATTAAACCAACTATTTTTACCGATGTAACAAATGATATGCGTATTGCAAAAGAAGAAATATTTGGTCCGGTTTTATCTATAATACCTTTTGAGACGGAAGAAGAAGCAATTCAAATTGTAAATGAAACTGAGTATGGATTAGGTAATTATTTACAAACTGAGGATAAAGAAAAAGCAAAAAGAGTTGCCAAGAAGCTTAAGGCTGGAACAATTTATGTAAATGGAAACGGTGCAGATCCTGGTGCTCCATTTGGAGGATATAGACAATCTGGAAATGGACGTGAAGGTGGTGTTTGGGGATTACATGAATTTTTAGAAGTTAAAGCTGTAACTGGTTGGCCAAAATAATATGATTGGCTATGTTATGGTTGGCACAAACAATTTAGATCAGTCCATTAAGTTTTATGATGAATTGTTGGAAGTTTTAGATTTAGAAAGAACTGAAAAAGATGAAGTGTGCGCTGGATATTCTCAAAAAAATAGCAACGGAAAAATAGAATTTTACGTCACAAAACCTTTTAACAAAGAAAAAGCAACAGTTGGTAATGGATGTCAAATTTCATTTCAAACAAGTTCAAGAGAATTGGTTGATAAGTTTCATGATGTTGGGATTAAGTTGGGAGGTGCTAGCGAAGGATCTGGTGGTGAGAGACCCGAAGGCTCTGGAGTTTACTATTCTTACATTCGTGACTTAGATGGAAATAAAATCTGCGCTTTTACAAATAATCAATAATAAATGTCATACAATCTTGTAGAGAAAAAATTAAAAGCTAATGGTGTAGTTATTTTAGATGGTGGAAATGGAGGAGAGTTAGAAATTTCAGGCGCAAAGATGGATAAGGATCTGTGGGCTGGAAAATGTGCAATAGATGACCCAGATAAAATGCTTCAAGTACATGAAAAATATATTAATGCTGGTGCAGATATCATTACTTCAAATACCTACGCTATTACACCGATATCAATGAAAGAGTACGGATATGATCAATTTACAAAAGCTTGGAATGAAGAAAGTGTAAAATTAGCTTTAAAGGCTGCTAACCATTCTAAAAGAGAAATAGCTGTTGCAGGATCAGTTTCAACTTCAGGCAGTTGGGATAAACTATCAGAAGAGGATATTAAACCTGGTTTTAATGAACATTTAAAAATTTTAAAAGAAGCAGGTGTAGACCTAATCATTTTAGAAGCCATGACGTCAAAAGATAGAACGGTTGAAAATATTATTGAGTGCTCAAAAAATGTTAAATTACCTATCTGGCTATCTATTTCTTGTGCAATAAATGAAGACGAAAATATATTAATGCACGGCTATCAAGAGAGTATAACTAATTCAAAAGCAAAATTTTACGATACTTTAGAAAATTCCCTATCTAAATTTAGTAAAATGCATGAAGGACCAATTTTAGTTGCACATTCAGATATCAAAGTTACAGGTGAAGCGGTTAAAATTTTAAAAAAAGTTCACAAAGGAATTGTAGGTGCATATCCAAATAATGGTTACTTTGAAAAACCTCATTGGAAATTAATTAATGATATATCCCCGACTAAATATTTAGAGGAAGCGAAAAATTGGATATCTAATGGGGCTCAGATTATAGGTGGATGTTGTGGAGTTGGTCCCGATAAAATAAGTGCAATCTCAGTTTTAAAATAAAATTTAAGAAATGACAAAAGATAAAAAAATAATTAGTGAATTAAATCCTACGCTTAAAATTATAAGAGATAATAAACCAAAATGGTATTTGCCAGAAACAAGAAGAGAGGGTTACCGAAATTTACATAAAATCAACAGATATGGTCTACTTCTAAGATCTGATCATGTATTAAAATTAAACCAAAAATATAATGACAAGATAGAAAAAATTCCATCAGTAAATAAAATGATAAATCATAAATATTTTTGCTCATTGTTGGTAGGCAAAGATCAAGACATTCTATATGAAAAATATGCAGATGATTTTAACGAAAATACCCCACAAACAATAATGTCTATCACAAAAATGTTTATTAATTTATTTATTGGAGAACTTGTTGAAAAAAAAATTATTGAATTAAATAAAAAAGTTTCAGAATATTTACCTAATATTGGCTCTGGGTATGCAACTGCAACGATTCAAGATGTTTTAGATATGAATATTCAAAATGCTTATAGCGAAGATTATACAGATCCATATACTTCTTCATTTTTACATGAACCAGTTTGTGGTTGGAGACTACCCGATGATTTAAATTATAAAGTAACCCAGGAAGAATTTTTAAATTCAATTAAATCTTTGAAAGATCAAGATTTAAAAAATACTTCAGATTTATCTCACTATAAATCAGCAAATACAGATGTAATGGGTTTATTAGTTGAAAAAGTAAGTGGAAAAAAACTTAAAGAATGGTTGTTGGAGGCTGTAGAAGCAGCAGGTTTTGAAGATGCCATGTATATGGGGACAGATAGATTTAGTATGCCTTGGATTTCGGGAGGCGGATGTTTAATCTCTAGAGATTTTTTGAGATATGGTCTTCTTTTTTCAAGAAAAGGGCATGGGGTATTAAATAGAAAAATCGGTTCTGAATTTTTCTTAGATGAAACATTAAAAAATAAAGGAACTAAATATATGGAATTATCAAAAAATAAATTTTTAGAGTACTCAAATTCAACAATGAAATGTGGTAATTGGATTGGCCATTCAGGTCTTGGAGGTCAATTTTTAGCAATAAATTTAAATAATGGTGTTGTTGCAAGCTATTTCTCTGTAATTGAAACAGATTCTGGAACTGATGAAAATTATAAGAAAGATATGATTAATATGATGGACGAAATAGTTAATAATAATTTTTAATTATTAATTTTTGTTTATTTTTTCTGCAATTAATATTTTTCTTTGCATTTCTCTTAAAACAGGTTTTTCTATAAGTTTGCCGTCAATTACAACCAAGCCTGTATTTGACTCGTTAAATTGATCTACAATTCTTTTTGCATGACTAATTTCTTCTTTTGAAGGTGTAAAAACCTCATTTAAAATTCCTATCTGTTTAGGATGGATAGAGCCTTTGCCTGTAAAACCAAGATTTTTTGCAAGCTCTGCCTCTTTTTTCATTCCATCCATATTTTCTAAATCTAAGTATGGAACATCTATTACATCAACCCCAATACTTGCACCTGCATGAACTAATTTTGATCTTGCGTATACTAAATTTTCCCATTTATGCTCACATCTAAGTTCAGCTGCCATATCAACACCTCCAAAATACAATGCCACCGTTCTTTTGCTTGCATGGGCAATGTCATAAATACATTCTAAAGCCTCGTTCGTTTCCATTATTACATGAAGGTCTGTATCTAAATTACAATCTGTAAGCAGATCATCGATAAATTTTATTTCATCTGGTGTTTTTACTTTGGGAAGCATTATTGCACCGATGTTTATTTTACTTGAGGCAAAGGCCTCTAAATCTAATAATCCATGTTTTGTTCTTTGACAATTAACTCTTACAACCAATTCTACATCTTCTTTAATCTTGAGCGTTTTTAAAGCGTTAAGTGTATTATTTCTTGCATCATTCTTATCCTTAAGCGCTATACCATCCTCTAATTCTATACAAACCATGTCGGCCCCAGACTCGATTGCCTTTGGAAACATCTCTGGTTTTAAACCTGGTGTAAATATAAAGCTTCTTCGTACTCTAAGTTTATTTGAACTCATTTAAATTTATAATGGTATAATCTTGTTTATTAATATTTAAAGCTATCATAGTAACTAAATTGACTTCAATAAAAAAATTTAATTTTAAATTTTAAAAAATTTCGAGGTATTGATTAATTTACTCAGATATAGATTGTATAAGTCTTTTTAAATGCTTGTCGTTAACTCCACAACAGCCTCCAACAATTTGAATTTGATCATCTATTAATTCTAAAATTGAGTTTGAAAATTCTTCCTCTGTCATAGTTATTATTGCTTTATGTGTATTAGTGTCAAATTTATGTATTTCAGGATAAAACATGATTGGTCCTTTCCAATTATTCTTCAATATTTTTAAACCACCAATGCTATCTTGAAACCAAGTGTGCATTATTCCATAAACATCACCTCCTAAACTCGTAAGTGATTTTATTATATCCTCTAGTAAAATTATTTTATCTTCAGGTAAGTATTTAGGTTGGTCTTTATACTTATTCTCATCATAAATCAGTGATTTTTCTTTCTCTGCTCTAAAATTTCTTCCAATAACGGAATTATCAAATTTACTATCGCAACAACTCAATCCAACCCATACTGGTAAACCAGTTTCGAGAGCTGCACTTAATAAAATTTTAGAGTGGTCTACATCCAAAAGCATTTCTAGAACCAATAAATCTGCTCCAGATTCTTTTAAAATTTTTGCAGCTTCTTTGTAATTTTCTTCCTCTTTTTTAAAGGTTGGTACAAATTCTGGATTTGGAACAAACTCATTTTCCTTTAGAGGAAAAAAGTTTGATAGGCTACCCGCTACTGCAATTTTATTTTCTTTTCCAGTATTTGATATCGCTTTTCTAGAAAGCTTAACTGAGTCTGAGATAAATTTATGTACTTGATCACCTTTGTTTAAACTTTCCAAATTATGTCTATTTGTTGCAAAAGTATTAGCAGTAATTATATCACAGCCAGCATCAATAAAATTTTCATGAACTTTAATTACGATATCTGGTGATGTTAAAGTTGCTAACGCAGAAAATGCAGGGCTCATGTCGCCTCCAAGTTTTGCTATTTCAGAACCGTTTCCTCCATCTAAAAATATTTTATTTTTTGATTTTAGCTTTTCTTTGAAAAGCATTTACTATGATTCTTTTGGGGCTAACACTACTGCAAGCACACCCCCCAACACAATCATGGAACTACCAACAATTTCTCGCCATCCAAACGGTTCATCAGTTAAAATACCAGCAGACACAACTCCAACAACAATTTCACTTAAATATAATATTGCACAAAGTCCAGCACCTAGAACTGATGGTGACCACATTATTATTACGCCTGTAGGAATAAAATAAAATACTGAAATAAGAACCAAAAAAGTAAACATAGAGAGAAAAGCCTCTGCAGGTGGTACAGGTCCTAGATAATCTTTTAAAATATACCCAGCGAAAATATTAAATATTGTTCCATAAAAGAAAAAAGAAAATATTACAGGAAATACTCCATCTGTTTTAGTAATTTCCAAACGTATAAGCCCACCACCAAAAAGAACACCTCCTACTAACGCCAACCAGTCTCCAGCATTTTGAGGTAGTGGTACAATATTTGATTTACTAAAAACAATCCATAAGCCTCCAAGAGCAAGACCCAATGTTAAAACTCTTTCTAAGCCAGGTCTTTTCTTTAAAAAAATTATTTCAAAAATTGTTGTCCAAACTGGTATCATGTAAAACATGATTAATGCACGTACTACATCTGTTAATAAAAAACTTAAGGCATAACATATAAAACCACCTCCTGTTAAAAAACCAGCAAATGGTATTTCTAATCCTGACGAACGACCTTTAAATTTTCTCCACAAAGAAATTGGAGTTAGCAATAATATACCTATCATCATTTGAGAAATAGTTCCCCACCCCCCAGTTAAGCCACCATTTTCTAAATATCTTTGAGGAAGCCAATAAACTCCCCATGATCCAGCTGCAATTGCTAACATAAAAGCTATTTTAAAATGATGTCGATGTCTTACCATTAGTTTAATTTTGGTTTGTGATTTGAATTATTGTAAATTTCCTCAAAGATTTTTGCAAACGCAAATAGTTTTAAGTCATCTTTATTTTTACCAATAATCTGCATTCCCATTGGTAAACCATTTTCATTAAAACCAACAGGAATAGTTATGGTTGGTAGCTCCAAGAGGCTTGATATAATAAAAACTTCTAGCCATCTATGATACGTATCGAGACTAGTCTCGTTAATTTTACTTGGAAATTGAATACTTTTATCAAAAGGAAACAATTGAGCAGAAGGTAAAGCTAAAAAATCAAATTTATCAAAAATTTCATTAACTTGCTCAGTACATCTTTTTTTTTGTTCAAAAGCTAATTTTAAATTATCAGATTTAATATCTTTACCTTTGTTGTATTCCCAAATTGCTTGAAATGTCATGGAATTAATATCTTTAATACCCATACTTAATGTATCTTGATAAATACTTTTAGATCTAAAGGTAGTCCAGCTGTTCCATAAAGTATCAGTATCTAAGTTTGGCTTTAAATATTCAATCTCAAGATTATTTTTTTCTAAATCTTTTAATTTTTTTTCACATATATCTAAAATGGATTTTTCAATAATATATTTATCATTCATATTAGATAGCCAACCAATCTTTAAATTAGAAAATTCTTTTTCTGAAAACTTTGCATCTCTAAATGAACTATTTAAATCAAATGAAATATTATCTAATGGATGACTTCCAGTAATAGCGTCAATTAAAAATGCCATATCATTTGGTGTTTTTGCAAAACATCCTGGTGTGGTTAAAATAGGTATATCAAAATTTTGATATGTTCGATCAGCAGCAATCAAACCAGGAGTTGGTCTATATCCATAAATATTTGCATAGGCTGCTGGGCCTCTACAAGATCCCATTTGATCAGTACCGTCTGCAAATGGGAGTAATCCAGCCGCAACAGCTGAACTTGCTCCACCACTCGATCCTGCTGCAGACTTTTCAAAGTTATAAACATTAGATGTAGGTCCAAAAAGACGGTTAGTAGTATGTCCACCAACACCTAATTCTGCAGTATTTGTTTTACCAATTATGATTGCTCCATTATCTATTAGTTTGTCTACAAATAGTGAATTTTTCTTAGGGCTATTATTTTTTGATCCTTCATAACCATACGTAGTTTTTAAACCAACAACATCAGAAAGATCTTTGACCGCTATAGGCAAACCATTTAAAATTTTTTTGCTATTTTTTAAATTATCTTTCTGTTCTGCTTCCTTAATTAATAATTCTCTATCTTTTTGTAAAACTATAGCATTAATATCTTTATTAAATTTTTCTATTCTTTCTAAGTAGTAAACTAAGACTTCTTTAATTGAGATTTGTCGGTTGTTAATATTTTTTTGAATTTCTTCAACTGATAGATGATCAAGCATTAAAGCTTAACGAGCTTTTTTTATACTTTGTAAAACCATTTCTTTCATTTCTTCAAAAGAGACTTTCTTAGGGTTTTGGCCATACGCTTGATCTTTCATTGCTTTCTCTGCAATTCTTGCTGCACTGTCCTCAGGAACATTTAATTCACTTAAGCTTTTAGGGATTTTAACTCTATCTAACAAATCTTCCATATTTTTAATGAATGCATCAACTGAATGATCTTTATATTGCATTGCTTCAGACATTCTTTGAACTTTTTCCTCCATACCAGGTAAATTGAAACGTAAAACTACGGGTAAAACTATTGCATTAGTTAAACCATGGTGCGTATTGTACTCAGCACCAACCACGTGAGATATAGAATGTACATTACCTAATCCTTTTAAAAATGATATTCCTGCTAAACAAGATCCAACATGCATTCCACCTCTTGCTAAAATACTATCTGGTTGTTCTACGGCAGTTACAAGTGATTTGGATATCAATGATAGACCTTCTAATGCTGCTCCATCACACATAGGATTAAATCCTGGAACGCAGTATCCTTCAATTCCATGAATTAATGCATCTACACCTGTCCATGCTGTTAGATTAGCGGGTAGTCCTATTGTTAATTCTGGATCAATTAATGCTAATGAAGGTCTTACGTCTGGGTGCCACATGCAAAATTTCATTCCCTCTTTTAAATAAGTTACCATAGCTGTAATTTCTGTTTCTGCTCCTGTTCCTGCTGTTGTAGGAATAGTTATAATTTTTGGAAATGGGTTATCTTTACTTATTATTGGAGGAGTTAACTCAAACTCAAAATCTCTGAGTGGAACATCATTATTTGCTGTTAAACAAATTAATTTACCTCCATCCATAGCACTTCCACCACCTATAGCTATAATTGCATCATGATTTCCATCTTTAAATTTTTTGCAACCAACTGAAACTTCATCCTCTCTTGGATTAGGGGATATATCGAAAAATAAATCAGATTTTACATTAGAATCAGACAAATAACTTTGTAAATTCGAAATAAATGGCAACTTTGGACTTCCCTTGTCAGTTACTATCAAGGGATTTTTTATATTTAAGTTATTACAAATTGTTCCAATTTCTTTTAAACGTCCGGGTCCGTATGCAATATTGGTTGGGAAAGTCCAATCTTGATTTGATAAGATATCAGATTCATTTAGTTTAAAGTTACTCATTTTATTTGTAAGGTTTATACAATTTTTTAAAAGATTTTAACAATGAAATTATCATCTGAAAAAGTAGATGTGAAGAAAACCTATCTTGCTGTGACTACGATGCTCATGGCTATACTTTGTATAGATTTATACATGGTTGTGATAAAATTTCTTGGTGATGAATATTCTGTTATTCAACTAGCAGTTTTTAGAAATGCAGCGGGAATTATTCCTTTAATTCTTCTAATAATATTCACGAAAGAATATTTTTCAATTTTTCGAAAAATTGACAAAAAATTTTTAATTTTAAGCTTTTTTAGAGGTTTAGCATTTTTATCAATGAATATATTTGTATTTATTTCTGTAATAAATTTAGAGTTTGCAACAGCAATGACTTTGACATTTTCATCACCATTTTTCATTGTAATTTTATCTATATTTTTTTTAAAAGATAAAGTTGGTAAATATAGATGGTCTGCAATTTTTTTAGGTTTCTTTGGTGTTGTTCTAATTATGAAACCAACCAGTGAGATATTTAGTTTTTATTCAATATTTCCAATTATGACTGCATTTGCATGGGCGATCAGTGTTATAATACTTAAATTTATTCCCGAAGGTCATTCAACTGCAAAAATACAATTATACTCATTAATTTTTAACGTACTGGGTGGACTAGTATTATTTTTTATAACCAGCGGCCATGTTGAAATCAAAAATGTTCAAGACTTTTTTTTAATGACACTAACCGGTATTCTTGGAGGTACAGCTGCTATTTTATTTATTTATTCTTATAGATTAATCTCCGCAAGTAAGATGGCATCATTTGAATATTTAGGAATACCCTCATCATTTGTATTAGGGTGGATTTTTTTTAATGAAGCGCCTTGGGCTCAACTTTTTCCTGGAGTTATATTAATAATATTAGCAGGTATGATAATTATTTGGAGAGACAAGGTTAATGAGAAAAGTATAAAAGGCAATAAACAGATTAACTAGCAGATCTCATTGATTTCATCACAATAGAACGGTCAATTTCACCTAGCAAGTCTCCAGTTTCAGAACAAATAACTGGAAATTTTTTATCTGTATCAACAAGTTTATCTATCAAAGTTTCAATTTTAGAATTATCAGGAATGCAGTCTGCTTTAGATGAATAAAGTTTTTTAGTATCATCGCAACAATCTTTTCTCATTACTTTTCCTGCACTTAAAACTTTATACTTTGGAACATCTTCACAAAAATCTTTAACGTATTGGTCTATAGGATTTGCAACTATTTCCTCGGGTGTTCCAACTTGTGAAACTTCTCCGTCTTTCATTATTGCGATATGATCTCCCATTTTAATTGCCTCTAAAAAATCGTGTGTAATAAAAACCATAGTTTTTTGTAGTTTGTCTTGAATTTTAAGTAGTTCATCCTGCATCTCTCTTCTTATTAGTGGATCTAAAGCTGAAAATGGTTCGTCAAAAATTAGAATTTCAGGATCTACAGCAAGTGCTCTAGCCAAACCCACTCTTTGTTGCATTCCACCAGATAACTCTCTTGGGTAGTTATTGTGCCAACCTTCTAATCCTACCATTTTCAATACTTCCATTGACTTATCTAATCTGTCTTGTTTTTTGCTTCCTCTAATTTCCAAACCATATCCAATATTTTCAATAACTGTTCGGTGCGGGAATAATCCAAAATGTTGGAATACCATACTCATTTTATTTCTTCTAAGATCTAAAAGTTCACTATTACTCATTTTTGTTACATCGGTATCATCCATTTTAACAGTTCCAGACGTGGGTTCTATTAATCTTGAGATACATCTAACTAAAGTAGATTTTCCACTTCCTGAAAGGCCCATGACAACAAAAGTCTCACCTTTAACAATTGAAAAACTTACATCTTTAACAGCAACAACATGTCCTGTTTTTTCTTGAACCTCTTTTATAGATAGGTTTTTGTCTAAATTTTTGATTATTCTTTTTTCATCTGGTCCGAATAATTTCCAGATATTTGAGCAAGTGATTTTTTGTTCAACAGCCATTTAATTACTAATTGTGAAATAGACAATATTTTACTTTAAAAGTAAAATTATTTATTTAAATTAAATATTTTATGTCTTCTGAACAAACTGTAATTGTTGATAAATCAGGCAGCTCCAAAAGTGTTATCACCTATGTTGCAATAATATTGGTATTTTTAGTTGCGCTATTTTTATCCAGTCAAAGTGAAGGTCCTTCCAAACTTCCTAAAGTTGTAACTGATGAATTTACTTTTACTGCTTGGGTAAATGATGGTGAAGACTATTTAAAAAAAAATTATAGATGGATGACAAAAATTATAGCTGGATACATTAAATCTGGTTATTACTTTTTAGAGGATTTTTTAATAGATTCTCCATGGCTTTTAGTAGCTTCAATAATATTTTTACCATGTCTGATAGCAGGTGGCTTAAGGTTAGGATTATATTCATTGTTTGTAATTTACTTTTGGGGAGCTGTTGGAATGTGGGATGAGTCACTTCAGACTGTAGCTCTGATGGGCTTATCCGTTTTACTCTGTGTTTTCTTTGGTGTCATTCTTGGTGTTTTATGTTCGCAAAGTGATCGCTTTGATGGTTTTATGAAACCAATACTAGACACGATGCAAGTAATGCCTGCTTTTGTCTATTTATTTCCTGCGTTGTTCTTTTTTGGAATTGGAGGTGCTCCTGCAATTTTAGCAACAATGATTTATGCTATGCCACCTGTAATAAGATTAACGAATTCTGGTATAAGACAAGTTTCAAAAGATACAATAGAGTCCGCAACATCATTTGGATCAAGTAAATTGCAACTACTATTTAAAATAAAAATCCCGTTATCTTTACCAAGTATAATGATGGGAATTAACCAGGTAATTATGATGGCATTAGCTTTAGTTGTTTTAGCTTGCTTTATTGGTGCAGAAGGTATTGGTGGTCAAGTATGGTTAGCTATTAGAAACCTCGATGTTGGTTGGGCAATGGAAGGTGGTTTGTGCATATTATTTATGGCTATAATGTTTGATAGATTTAGTATGTCTTTAACAAAACAAAAAGATATTCTGCCATCAGATGTACAGCCTTTTTATCTTCTACCTCAAAGTTGGGAAAAGTTTCAAGTTGCAAGATTAATTGAAAAACCTATTTTATATTTACATTTTGCAATAAATTTAATCTGTAAGAGTGTTACTAATTTAATAGCTACCTTTGTTAAATATATCTTTTCAATTTTTAATAAAGAGAATGCTGAAGATTTAAGAGAATTTTTAAGCAGAAGATATTATGTCATACCATCTTTTATAGTCTTTATAATTATTTCGTTGGTTGACAGTTATCTAATTTCAATTGGAACTTTCCCAGAAGAATGGAAATTATCAATCAGGCAGCCTATTGCAGATGGAGTTAAGTCATTAACTATAAATCCAGGCTTTATAGCATTTACAAAAGGCTTAAGAGCTTTTGTATATCTTAATTTGTTAAGACCACTTGATACATTCTTAACACATATACCATGGTGGTATACTATGAGTGTATTTGTTGCAATTGGCTATTTTACAGTTGATTTAAGATTTGCAATCATAACTGCTTTGCTTCTTCTATTTATTGGTGCTTGTGGAATTTGGCCACAATCAATGATAACTCTTTCATCAGTTTTAGTTTCTGTTGTCTTATGTTTTGCAATTGGTGTTCCACTTGGAATTATCGCATCTTATAACCAAAGGTTTAAGGAAGTTTTAAATGTTGTGCTAGACGCAATGCAAACACTTCCTTATTTTTGTTATCTGATACCAGTTTTAATGTTTTTTGGTGGAGGAATAGTTTCAGCTGTACTTGCAACTGTTATTTATTCAATTCCTCCAATAATAAGGCTAACTGCACTTGGTTTAACACAAGTATCAGGTACATACTCTGAGGTATCAAGATCTTTTGGAGGAACGCTTCTTCAAACTTTACAAAAAATTAAATTTCCGCTAGCCGTTCCAAGCTTGGTTATTGGATTTAATCAAACAGTTGTAATGGCATTTGCAATGCAAATTGTAACTCCTTTAATTGGTGGTAAGGGATTAGGTTTAGAAGTATTCAATGGATTAGCTAGGTCTGATACTGGAAGAGGATTAGCTGCAGGGATCGGTATAGTTCTTCTTGCTATAATTATTGATCGTATAACTTTAGCTTGGACTAAAAAACAAAGACAAGCACTCGGATTAGAAGCAAATTAGGATGACCAAAGATAAAGGTCTGCCTTTAACAAGTAACCATTGGGGTACTTATAGAGCTAAAGTTAAAAATGGTAAAGTTGAGGAACTTGTTGGTTGGGAGCATGATAAAGATCCATCACCTATCGCACAAGGAATAGTTGATGTTTTAGACGGACCAACACGTATCGATAAGCCAATGGTTAGAAAAAGTTGGCTTGAAAGAGGTCCAGGGGCAAACAATAATTTAAGAGGTGTTGAACCATTTATTGCAGTTAGTTGGGATAAAGCAGAGGAACTTGTAGCAAACGAAATTAATAGAGTAAAAGAAAAACATGGAAACTCCTCAATATTTGGCGGTTCATATGGTTGGGCCAGTGCAGGCAGATTTCATCATGCCCAAAGCCAATTACATAGATTTTTAAATTGTGTTGGTGGATATACTAGATCAAAATTTACATATAGTTTTGCTGCTGCAGAAGCAATGGTTCCACATATTCTTGGGAGTTATCGTGCTTATCTTGATACATGTACTAGTTGGGAGTCTATAAAAAAAAATACAGAAATTTTTATATGTTTTGGGGGAGTTCCAATAAAAAATGGACAAATCTCACAAGGTGGAACAGGTCATCACTATCAAAAAGAAAATTTGATTGAGTCTGCAAAATCAGGCATAGAGTTTATAAATATTAGTCCACTTAAATCTGATTTAATTAACGAGGTAAATGGTGAATGGATTGCAGCAAGACCAAATACAGATACTGCTTTAATGTTAGGACTGGCACACACAATTTACTCAGAAGGACTTTGCGATACTGATTTTTTAAATAAATATACGGAGGGCTTTGATAAATTTTTACCCTACCTTTTAGGAAAAAATGACGGTATTGAAAAAAGTGCCGAATGGGCTTCAGCAATTTGTAATATTTCAGTATCTAAAATTAAAGAGATAGCTACTAAAATTTCAAAAAAAAGAAGTATGATTTCAGTGAGCTGGTCTTTAACTAGACAAGATCACGGTGAACAACCTTTTTGGATGGCTATTATGCTTGCCTCTATGATTGGTCAAATAGGATTACCAGGAGGTGGGTTTGGTTTTGGTTATAGTGCTACAAATTTTATTGGTGGTCAATTCAAAGTTTTACCAGGAGCAGCATTTCCACAAGCAGAAAATGAAATAGAAAATTTTATACCAGTTGCAAGAATTAGTGATCTTTTGCTTAATCCAGGAAAAAAATTTGATTTTAATGGAAAGTCATATGTGTATCCTGATACCAAGATAGTTTACTGGGCAGGTGGAAATCCATTTCATCATCATCAAGATTTAAATAGACTAATAAAAGCTTGGGAAAAACCAGATACGATAATTTCAAACGAATGGTGTTGGAATACACTTGCAAAAAGATCTGATATTGTTTTACCTTGCACTACTCCGTTAGAGAGGACTGACATTATGATGACGCCTAGAGATCCATTTGTTGTATCTATGGATAAAATAATTGAACCATATGGGCAATCTAAAAATGATTTTGAAATATTTGCAAATATTGCAAAAAAAATGGGTATTGAGGAAAAATTTACTGAAGGAAAAAGCCAAGATGATTGGCAAGAATGGATTTATAAACAAACATTTGATAGGGCGGCAGCAGCAAATATTGAAATACCTAAATATGAAAAATTTAGAGAGCAAAAATGGTTTAAAATTAATGATCCAACAGAACCAACAATAATGTTGAAAGATTTCAGAGAAGATCCTAAAAAAAATCCACTTGATACACCTAGTGGTAAAATTGAAATATTTTCAAAAACCGTGGCTGATTTTAATTATGATGATTGTCCAGGACATCCTGTATGGTTTGAGCCTTGTGAATGGCTGGGCAAAGTAAATAAAAAATATCCTCTTCACTTAATATCAAATCAACCGAAAAATAAACTACACAGCCAAATGGATCACGGAAAATATAGTAAGTCATTCAAAATAAATGAAAGAGAGCCTCTGGAAATTAATCCTTTGGATGCAAACAAACGTAATTTAAAAAATGGAGATGTAGTTAGAATGTTTAATGAGAGAGGATCTTGCTTAGCTGGAATAAAAATCACTGAAGATGTAATGCAAGGAGTGGTACAAATGAGTACTGGTGCATGGTATGATCCAGAAAATCCTAGCCAATATGGAAGTATGTGTAAGCACGGTAACCCAAATGTGTTAACGCCAGATAAAGGTACATCAAAACTTGGACAAGGTCCTATTGCACATTCTTGTCTTATTGAGATAGAAAAATATAACGATAAAGTCCCAAAATTAACTGCCTTTGATCCACCTACAATTATAAGATCTAACGCAAAAACAAATTAGAGAGATTAAATTGGGAAATCTACAAGAAGAATCTGATCTTAACAAAACTATTAAAATTAGTGCAAGAAGATTTGAAGAATCTCCTTACATTGAAAGAACAGATAGTCCTAAGATGGTTCGTGGAGTTTATGCAGGAAGATATTTTCCAATATCAATAGGAGAAGATGCGATTGAAAAATATTGGCTCCTAAGACAGAAAGCATTAATTTTTGATGTTCCAGAAAAACCAGTAGAGATATCAGGTAAGGATGCAATTCCTTTTTTAGAAAAAATATTAACAAGAAAAATTTCATCTATTAAAGAAGGTAGAGGTTATTACTCATTAGCTTGTACCCCGCAAGGTGGAATTTTTATGGATGGAGTAATTTTCAAATTTAGTGATAATAAATTTTGGTATGTACAAGCTGACGGTCCATTTGAAGATTGGTTATTAGCACACAGTGAAAATTTTGATGTGAAAATATCAGATCCAAAGTCAAGAGTTCTACAAATTCAAGGTCCTGCATCTATTGATATTATGAAAAAAGCATCAAAAGGAGGTATTGATGAAAGCATGCCTTATTTTAGATCAGGTTTTTTTAATCTTGGAGGGCAAGATCTATATGTTTCAAGAACTGGATTTACCAACGAACTAGGGTTTGAAATTTATTCTGATGGTTATAAAACAGATCACTTAGCTCTTTGGGATCATCTTATTGAATGTGGAAAACCTTATGGGATGGAGCTATCGTCCTCTCGTGCAATGACTATAAGAAGAATTGAAGGAGGAATATTTGGAAATTTAACTGATATAGATACATCAATGACACCCTTTGAAGCTGGTTTAGGTTTTTTTGTAAATATGGATAAAGGTGATTTTATTGGAAGAGAAGCGTTATCCAAAAAAAATAAAGGTACATGTTTATTTGGAGTTACTTGTGCAACTGATACTCCTACCTCAGGAAGTAAAGTTATGGAAGGTGATAATATTATAGGTCATATAACTGCGGGTGTCCCCTCACCTACGTTAAAACTTGGAATTGGATATGTAAGATTTTACGAACCTAAAGAATGGCCTGGTAAAAAGTTAAAGTTAAAATTACCTAATGGTAAAATTCATGACTGTAATGTAGTTAAATTACCATTTTTTGATCATGATAAAAAAATAGTTAAAGGCCTGGATAGATCTATTCCGAAGAGAACCTAAATTTAATAATAATTTAGTTATTGAAACAATTGACCACGCTTTTTACGCCTAAAATTACCAAATAATATAACATTATAACTTATTAATGGTTCAATTTTATAAGTTTACATAACTATAATTTTTGAACTAAAATATAACTTTAATTAATTAAATAGAGGAGAAATAATGAAATTATCTAAAACAATTTCAGCCTTGATATTATCTTTTGTTCTTTTAGTTGGAGGTTTAACTCAAGCTAATGCTAAAAGATTGACTGCAGCTGTCGCTGACTGGACAGGTGGAGAGATTACATGTCAAGTTGCTGTAAGTATGTTAGAGGAAGAGCTAGGATACAAAGTCAAAAGAGTTGTATTCCCATCTGGAACAGGTTTATGGGAAGCAATTGCTGCTGGAGAAATTGACTTTGCATGCGAAAGTTGGCCAAGTTATGCTGAGGCTGACACAGTAATGATGAAAGGACCACTTATTTATGATGGTCAAACAATGTTTAATTACGAAGGTGATGGAAGTGTAAAACTTTTAGGTACAACAGGAATAATTGGTCTTTCTGATTACTACATCCCGAGATATGCAGCTGAAAGTCTGGGAATTAAAACTTGGAAAGATTTAAATAAACATAAAGATAAATTTGCAACAATCGAAACTGGTGGCAAAGGAAGACTAATTGGTTGTCCTGTAGCTGGTTGGAACTGTCATGACCAAAAAAGATTAGATCTTTTAGGAATTGATTTCCAAGCTGATGAGCTTGGAACAGAAGCTGCTGCGATTGCAGAAGCAGTTGCTGCTTATGAAAGAAAAGAACCATTCTTATTATATCTTTGGGAGCCACATTGGTTTTTTGGAGCATACGACATGGTAGGTGTTCAACTTCCTGCTCATAAAACTTGTGACTCTTTTACAGAGGCGAACAACTGGAAAGATTGTGGAACTGCAGCATGGCCTGCAACTGGTTGGGCTAAAGACTACACGTTCAACTACGGTAACCCTGCTACATTTGCAAAACCAGAACACGCTAAAGCTGCTGAGTTCTTCACTAAAATGAAGTTCGATAATGCAGATCAAGCTGTAATGTTAGTTGAAGTAAAACAAAAGAACAGAGATCTTAAAGAAGTAGTTAAAGAATGGAAAGACGCTAATCCAGGTAAATGGAAAAACTGGATACCAAAATAATTCTTTAATAATTATTAAAAGTTAAATTAAAGGGCTTTGATTAATTTCAAGGCCCTTTTTTTTTATTCTTGATTATTTGGGTCTTGCTCGTTTGCTAGAGTTTCTTCTTCTTGCATTTCCTCTAAAGAAGCATCACCACTCTCTTCATTTGTATCGATAGGATCTGAAGTTGGTGCTTCAGTTGAATTTTGTAATTCTTCTAAATCATCTTTTGATACTTGAATTTTTTCTGGAATTTTTCTAGCTCTTTTAGAAGGCAATATTGGAACACCACTTTTAGATATTTCGCCTTTATATAAATTTTCAAAATCATCACCTATGTCTTCATCTTCTTCTCCTGTATCATCAACTTGTTCTACATGTTTTCTTAATTTATATACTGCAGCTTCAGTTAAATCTGGAACTTTGATTGTTTCTTCGGCAATCTCTCTTAAGGCGATAACTGTATTCTTATCATTGTCTCTTTCTAAAGTAGGTTCTATCCCAGAATTTAGTTGAGTAGCTCTCTCTTTTGCTACTAGCACTAACTCATATGGACTTTCTACTTTATCTATACAATCTTCTACTGTAACTCTAGCCATGGCCGGTTATTTATACCTGGGTCTATAAAAAATCAAGCTATTTTTAGATATATTCAGGATTGAGTTTTTTTCTTACAAAAAAAAGCAAAACTATTGATGAAAATATATAGATTGAGGAAACAATTGCAATTTTCTCAATCGTAAAACCAAAATCAATTAATACACCAAATAATGCTGTTCCAAATGCTGTTGAAAAAACCATCAATGCTGTGGTTAAAGCCTTTATAGAGCCAATGTGTTTTACACCATATAACTCAGCCCATGTGGATGAGCCTAAAACGTTAGCTAATCCATTTGAAATACCAATTAAACCTAAAAATACAAATGCAGTAAATGGAATATCAAAAAAAATAATAACAAATGTTGAAAGTAGCAAAGGTATATTCATAAAAATTAATAATTTTCTGCTAGTAAACTTATCAATTAGGATACCTGATATTAATAATGTAATTACTGACAGTAATGAATAAACCATAAAAGATTGAGCAATAACGTATTCTCCCCATTCCTTGGAAGATGTAATAAATGATTGATAAACAAAAACACCAGTGGCAATCCATGGCATGGCAAGTAAGTTTGCACTTATAATATAAAATCTATAATCCTTAATAACCTCAATTCTTGCCCATTGTTTAATGTCTTTATTCTTAACTTCGTTATTTTCAGCATTTTCTCTTGAATCTAAATTTAGTTCTTTAATTAAAAAGTAAGATGCAATTGGAAGAAAAACTAAAACCAACAATGAAATAAATATCCAAATATTTTGCCAGTTATATATGGTTAAAAGATATATTATTGTTACAGGTAAAATAAATTCAGCAACTGATAAACCAAACCATCCTATGCTTAAAGCTTTACCTCTAGATTTAGTAAAATATCTTGAGATTGTTGTTGATGCCGTATGTGACATCATCCCTTGACCTGAAAATCGCATTAAAAATATAGCAATGAATAAAAATGCAATTGATGAAATTTTTGAAAAGAAAAAACATGAAAACGATAGAAGAACTGTTACATAAATTGCAAATCTAAATACATTAATATCGTCAATTTTTTTTCCTACCCAAATGAATAAAAAACTACTTAATAATGTTGCGGTTGCATAAATTGATCCAAATTGTCCGTGGGAAATATTTAGATCATCTCTTACACTCGGATTAAATAAACCAATAAAAAAACTCTGTCCAAAACTTGAAAAAAATGTAAAAATAAATCCAAATATAATTACTTTTAAACTTAAGCTTTTAAACATAGAAAATTATGACGTGTAATGTTGCTTTTATTGGTCTGGGTGTCATGGGTTATCCGATGGCAGGTTATATATCAAAAGGTGGTCATAATGTAACTGTTTTTAATAGAACAAAATCAAAAGCAGAAAAATGGATTAAAGATTACAAAGGTAAAATGGCTGAAACTCCAGCAGAAGCAGCAAAGGATGCAGAATTTATTTTTACCTGTGTTGGGAATGACAATGATTTAAGAGAAGTGACCTTTGGTAACAACGGTGCTTTTAAAACTATAAAAGAAGGATCTGTTTATATTGATAACACAACTGCCTCTGCAACAATTGCAAGAGAAATTTATGATTATGCTAAAAAAAATAATTTTGGTGCATTAGATGCACCTGTTTCAGGAGGTCAGGCTGGTGCAGAGAATGGTGCACTCACTGTTATGATTGGTGGTGATCAATCTGATTTTGAAAAAGCTGAAGACAAAATTGATTGTTACAGTAAAAAAATGAAGTTACTTGGAAAAGCTGGATCTGGTCAACTTGCTAAGATGGTTAATCAAATTTGTATAGCAGGTTTAGTTCAAGGATTGTCTGAAGGTATAAATTTTGGAATGAAAGCTGGTTTAAATATGGAAGATGTAATTGAAGTTATTTCAAAAGGAGCAGCTCAATCGTGGCAAATGGAGAATAGATATAAAACTATGATTGATGATAAATTTGACTTTGGTTTTGCTGTTGATTGGATGAGAAAAGATTTAAAAATTGCAATGGAAGAAGCTAAAAATAATGGTTCTTTATTACCTGTTACAGAGCTAGTAGATAAATATTATGGCGATGTTCAAGAAATGGGTGGAAATCGTTGGGATACTTCTAGCTTAATAAAAAGATTTAGAAAATAAAGTATGCAACCAGCATACTATGAAGACTTAGCAGAAATACAAAATAAGTACTGGTCTATGCTTGAAGATGCAGTAACCAATAGAGGTTCACCTTTTAGAATTCCAGTTTTTATGTGCTCACACAAAGACGATATTGAGGGAAGAATAGTTGTTTTAAGGAAGTCTGACAGAGAAAACAATTTATTGCAATTTCATACTGATTTAAGGTCTCCAAAAGTAAATATACTTAAAAACAATAATAAAGCTTCGTTACTTTTCTATGATAAAGAAGAAAAAATACAATTAAGAGTAAAAGTTGAATGTGAAATAAATAATCAAAATTCAGTGACAGAGGCATCTTGGAAGAAAACTCAACACATTAGTAGAAGATGTTATTTAACTGATAGTCCTCCTGGAACTGTATCCGAAAAACCTACTTCAGGAATGATTTCTAAGTTAGAAGATTTTGATTATACAATGGAACAAAGTGAAGATGGTTATAAAAATTTTACTGTTATCAAATGTTATATAAAATCAATAGAATGGCTATATCTTGCAGCAAAAGGTCATAGAAGAGCTAAATTTGATTTCAAAACAAATAAAAATTCTTGGTTAGTTCCTTAAAAAATCGATTTAGAATATCTCTTCCAATTATCCTGATATCTTTCTGCGTTTTTTGTAATTAATTTTGCTTCCTCTGGTGATACTTGTCTTACGACTTTTCCAGGTGATCCCATTACTAAAGAGTTGTCTGGAATTTCTTTATTTTCAGTTATTAACGCTTTGGATCCTATGATGCAGTTTTTTCCAATTTTTGCATTGTTAAGAACAACAGCGCCGATTCCAATTAAACTATTATCATCTATCGTACATCCATGAAGCATAACCAAATGTCCAATAGTTACATTTTTTCCAATTTTAAGTGGATAACCTGGGTCAGTATGTAAAACACTTCCGTCTTGAACATTAGATCCCTCTCCTATCAAGATATTTTCTATATCTCCTCTTAAAGTTGCATTGAACCATACACTGCTATTTTTTTCTAAAGTAACATCTCCAATGACCACTGCATTAGGTGCAACCCAATTTTCGCCAGAGTTTTTTGGTTTTTTATCTTCCAAATCGTAAAACATAATTTATATAATATTATATGTCTCTTACAAAAACTCCAATATGTGATTTTGGGAAAAAAGCTGACGACTTTCGTCTAAAATCAACTGAAAACAAAATTGTTTCTTTAAATGAAATAAAAGGTGAAAAAGGAACTCTCATTATGTTTATTTGTAATCATTGTCCGTATGTAAAGGCAATAATCAAAGATATTGCTGAAGATTGCAAAAAACTTGAAAATTTTGGAATTAAATCTGTTGCAATATGTTCCAATGATCAAATCAATTATCCAGAGGATTCATTTGAAAATATGATCATATTTGGAAAAAAGCATAATTTTAGTTTTCCATATTTAATCGATGATACGCAAAATGTTGCAAAAAAATATGAAGCTGTGTGCACTCCTGATTTTTTTGGTTATAACGAAAATTTAGAACTTCAATACAGAGGAAGAATAAGAGAGTTAAAAGATCTCAAACCTGTAAGATCTGGGGAAAGTGATTTGTATATGGCAATGAAACAAATATCTGAAACAGGAAAAGGTCCCAAAGATCAAATACCTAGCATGGGTTGTAATATTAAGTGGTTGAATAATTAATGCATTTAATAATAACGAGAACTTTTCCACCTGATGTTGGTGGAATGCAAAATTTAATGTGGGGTTTAGCTAGATCTTTATCTAAATTTTTTCTGATAAAAGTTTTTGCAGATCATACAAATGGTTTTGAAAAATTTGACAATTCAGTTTCTTTTTCAATTGAAAGAGTGAGTGGTGTTAAGTTATTTAGAAAATATAGGAAATCGTATTTAATAAATGAATATTTGAAACAAAATAATAATGTTCAATGTCTAATTGCAGATCACTGGAAGAGTTTGGAACTAATTCAAACCAATAAAAAAAAGATATGTTTAATACATTCTAAAGAAATTAATCATCCAAAAGGCTCAAGATTAAATACAAAAGTATTAAATGTATTAAATAATGTAGATCATGTGATAGCAAATTCTAATTTCACAAAAGATCTCGCTATCAGTCTTGGTGTTGAAGAACATAGAATTTTAGTAATTAATCCAGGTGTTGATCCTGTAAAGGAAATACCAAGCAAAGATTTAAAAAAAGCTGATGAAATATTTAAAGGTAAAAAACAAAGACTTATTACTGTTTCAAGATATGATAAACGAAAAAATCACGAAAAAGTAATAATGGCTATCAGAAATCTAAAAGAAGTTTATCCAGATATTGTCTACATATGTATAGGTTATGGTGATGAAGAAGAAAATTTAAAAAAACTTGTAATTGAGCTAAAATTGGAGGATCAAGTAAAATTTTTAAAAGATATTCCTAGTAATTTTAAAAATGCATTAATTTCAAAATCTAATGTATTTATAATGCCATCTATTATTTACAAAAAATCAGTTGAGGGATTTGGTATAGCCTATGTAGAAGCAGCTCAATATGGAATTCCTTCAATTGGAGGAAAAGATGGTGGTGCTTCAGATGCAATTATACATGAAAAAACTGGTTTAATATGTGATGGTAATAATTTGGATGATATTTATTCAAGTATAGATCAAATATTTAAAGAAAATAAATATTTTGAATATGGAAAAGCAGCTTATGAAAATTCTAAAAATTTTCATTGGGATAAGATTATTGAAAGCTATAAAAGAATCTTATAGGTTTAAAGTATGATAGATAAATTTAATGGAATATTTTACCTAGTTGTATTCATTGTTCATTTTCTAGGTTACGCTTTTTACGCATATAGATGCATCTTTGCTACTCAATCTTTCTTAGATCAATACGCAATGGATAAAACTGGAGCTATCATGACAAGATTTTTTGGATCATTCTTTCTTGGATCAGTTTTAATGGCTATTTATATTATGTTTATAAGATCTGGAGGTGTTGAAAATACCTGGGGATTTTTTAATTTGATATTTGTACAAAATTTAAT
>LULE01000213.1_pt1 | contig 39833 bp, 43 predicted proteins | sample 728231 | NCBI WGS metagenome assembly LULE01 (sample SAMN03860297, study PRJNA289734) | marine metagenome | biome: seawater column; feature: ocean; material: water; isolation source: Red Sea water column Station 192 - depth 10m | place: Saudi Arabia: Red Sea | collected 2011-10-15 | depth 10 m | reverse complement strand
TCAATATGCATCACAATATAAAAAGGAATTTATGCCTTATTTTTCTTTGATTTTGATAAGGTTCGATTAATGTATAAAAAAGAAAAATTAGTTGAAAATAAATTTACATGGCCAATATGTAAGGATCTATTATTTCTTGTTCTCGAAGATAGGGTTAGTGATGTTTTTGTTTGTGAATTGGTTTGGGAAAGACTTTTTTATACTAAAGAACTCTCTATAAATGATTGGGCCTTTAGCGCATTAACTCCTTCTTATTGGTCAGAAAAATTTGAAAAAGCTCCTCAAATCATTTCAGAGCGACCAGCCTCAGTACATTTGACTCGATCAATTCCAAAAGAATATAAACAGGGATTGAAAAATTTTCTTAATTTTAAAGGTTATAAGATTAATGAACTCTATCCAAGAAGAACTAGAAGAGCGACGGCAGTAAATTGGTTGATTTATTGGGCGATTGAAAATGATTGTTTTTCAAAAGATAGTGGATTAATGCCAAGTCCTAGTTCACCCCCTGTTAATCCAGTTAAAGGACATTTTGGCGATCCAGAAATTAAATAAGTTTTTTTGAAAAAGGTAAATGATTCTATTAAAGGTATAGTTGTAATGGATACTACTTTCTTTGGAGAGAAGAATTGATTCTTCCTACAATAGCAATTATCGGAAGACCTAACGTTGGGAAATCTACCTTAGTTAATCGTCTTTGCCAAAGTAATGATGCAATAGTATTTGATAAGCCTGGTGTTACAAGAGATAGAACTTATCAAAATGCTTCATGGGGAGGTAAGGAATTTCAAATAGTTGATACTGGAGGTTTAGTTTTTGATGATGATAGTGAATTTCTCCCAGAGATAAGGACACAAGTTTTCTTAGCTCTAGAAGAGGCTTCACTCGCGTTACTGGTGGTAGATGGGAATCAAGGCGTTACTGATGGTGATTTATCAATAGCAAAATGGTTAAGAAACTCAAGCTGTAAAACAATTGTTGCTGTTAATAAATGTGAATCGACTACTCTAGGAATATCCCTAGCTTCAGAGTTCTGGAAATTAGGATTGGGCGAACCTAACCCTGTTTCAGCTATTCATGGTTCAGGTACTGGAGATCTTTTAGATCTCGTTATTGGCGAACTTCCTGAAAATAATATCCAGGATGATGAAGAAAAGATAATGATGTCAATTATTGGTAGGCCTAATGTTGGTAAATCTAGTTTGTTAAATTCAATCTGTGGAGAAAAAAGAGCAATAGTTAGTGATATTAGTGGTACGACAACTGATTCAATAGATACGCTCATTAAAAAAGGTGATAATCATTGGAAAATTATTGATACTGCAGGGATTAGAAGAAAGAAAAATGTTAAATATGGCACTGAATTCTTTGGTATTAATAGGGCTTTTAAATCTATAGATAGAAGTGATGTTTGTGTTTTAGTTATAGATGCTGTAGATGGAGTAACTGATCAAGACCAGAAGCTGGCTGGGCGCATAGAAGAACAAGGCAGAGCTTGCATAATTGTTGTTAATAAATGGGATCTTGTAGAAAAAAATAGTTCAACAATTTATCAAGTAGAAAAAGAACTTAGATCTAAACTTTATTTTTTACACTGGTCAAAAATGATTTTTATATCTGCCCTAACTGGTCAAAGAGTTGATAATATTTTTGAGCATGCTCTTAATGCTGTAAATCAACATAGAAGAAGAGTTACAACATCTGTAGTTAATGAAGTACTTAAAGAATCAATCAGTTGGAAAAGTCCTCCAACGAAGAGAAGCGGAAAGCAAGGTAGGCTTTATTACGGTACTCAAGTAAAGAACAAACCTCCCACTTTTACTCTTTTTGTAAATGACCCTAAATTATTCGGAATAACTTATAGAAGATATATTGAAAAACAAATTAGAGTAAATTTAGGCTTTGAAGGCACACCCCTCATTTTACTTTGGAGAGGAAAACAGCAAAGAGCTTTAAATAAAGAAGTCGAAAGAGAAAATATTGAGTTAATTCAAAAAGATTAATGAATTTGCTAACCAAATTTTCTGTTGGTCAATACGTTCATGGTAATAGAAGTTGGCTAAGAATTATAGATAGTAGATTAAAAATAATTATCGTAATGATATTTTTAATCACTCCAATCTGGGCAGGTCCAATATGGAGATTGAGTTTAGTTGGTTTTTTACTATTAATTACTTTTTTAAGTTTATTGCCATCTAGAGTATGGTGGCGATCATTATTTTTTCTCTCATGCTTGTCACTTTTAATTGGATGTATATCAATTCTTGCCTCTTCTGATATTCAATCTCTTGATGGCTACTTGAGAAATCCCAATGAGTTGCAAGTAGTACTGGAAAGCCAAAAAGAATGGAATATTTTGCAAATTCCTTCGCAGAAGATATGGTTTATTAATTTTGGTCCCTATAACTTATCAAGAAAAGCCTTTGAACTAGGAATAAAAACCTCCACTTTGATATTTACCGTTATTCATAGTGTGAATTTGATGCTTTTAACCACATTGCAGGAAGACATTGTATGGGGATTAAGTTGGTTTATGTATCCATTAAGAAAGATTGGATTGCCAACTAGTAAGTGGCTGTTTCAGTTGTTAATTGCATTACGTTTTATTCCTCTAGTGCAGGAAGAACTTCAAAATATCATTAAATCAGTGTCAGTTAGATCAATAAATTTTCGAAATTTAGGATTAAAGAAATCTTTTAATGTTTTGTTAATCTTAGTGGAGAGGTTATTTCAAAATATTTTTCTGAGAATTGATCATGGAGCAGAATCATTACTTTCAAAAAAAAATATTATTATTAAAACCAACAGATTTAGAACTCTTTATCCTTCAAAATCACTCAATGTAATTGTTAATACATTATCGATTTGTTTTATTTGCATAGCAATTTTTCTTAGAAAACTGTATGGTGCATTATAAATAACACAATATTTAGGTTTGAGTTCTCAAATTATTTAAAAATAAAAAATAAAATACCATCAAATGTAAATATTCTTGCGGTAAGTAAAGGATTTAAAAGTCAAGAAATCAAGACTATTCAAAATATAGGTCAGAACGATTTTGGTGAAAGTAAGGTTCAAGAGGCGCTTGAAAAACAATTAACCTTAAAAGATCATAAACAAATAAATTGGCACTTTATTGGAAGAATACAAAGTAATAAAATAAGAAAAATAGTTCAAAATTTTAAATATATTCATTCAGTAGATTCATTTGAAAAGTTGCAAAAGATTTCTAATATTTCACGTGAAGAGAAGAAAAATCCATTAATAATGTTGCAGGTTAAGTTGAGTGATGACCCTACTAAAGGAGGCTTTAATCCTGAATTTTTAATTTTGAAATGGAGAGAAATTCAAGAGTTGAAAAATATTTCATTAACCGGTTTGATGACTATCAATCCTAAAGGACTTAGCTCTAAAGAAAATTCAGGGTTGTTCAAAAAATGTCGTGCTCTCGCTGATTCACTGCAACTACCAGATTGTTCAATGGGGATGTCTGGTGATTGGGAGGAAGCTATTGACGCTGGATCTACTTGGTTAAGATTAGGATCATTGATTTTTGGAGGTAGATCCTAATTAGTTATTTTTTTATAAAAATCTTATCTATAAACTTGCAGTTAAGTTCAACTAACGTTATTTAAGTATAGGTAGTTTATTCATTTAAAAAATGAATCTATTACTTAAGGTTCTTAAACCTTAGTAATCAATTTCAAGAGGATTTAAAAGGTGTCACTTATTTCTAGATTAAAGGCAGTTGTTGCAGGGGATGAGTATCTCGATGATGATTTTGATGAGTTGGATTATGCTTCAGAGGATGAATTAAATGATATTAATAATTTCAAACAAAATCCAAAGAATGCAAATGCCCTTGCAAATTCAAATCCATTCGATTTTATGAATAACAACAGATCATCAAAAGTAGTTGGTATGCCTGGAATCTCAAATTCATCCTCAGAAGTAAGCTTAATGGAACCAAGAAGTTTTGATGAGATGCCTCAAGCTATACAAGCATTAAGAGAGAGAAAAACTGTAATTCTCAATTTAACTATGATGGATCCTGATCAAGCTCAAAGAGCGGTTGATTTTATTGCTGGGGGCACATATGCAATTGATGGACATCAAGAGAGAGTCGGTGAAAGTATTTTTCTTTTTGCTCCAAGTTGTGTAAATGTAACTAGTTCTTCCCCAGAAGAAGCTTCTCCTTCTTCTGTGTCTACAGAAAATACACCACAATATAGTTTGGGCAAAAATACTACTCCTGAACCAGCATGGGGTAATTCTAAATTAAGTGCTTATTCATGATTAATCTGTGACAGATAAAATTGCGGTAATTGGTTTTGGAAATATTGCAAGTGCTATAGTTACTCCTCTATTAGATAACAAATTAATTCAGCCAGAGAATGTTTTTTGTGTTGTAAATACAGAAAAAAGTTTAGAAAAAATAAAAAATAATTATAAACATAATATAAATGTTTATAAATCAGGTTCTAAAGAGTCAAAAATAATTTGGGATTGTCAATATAAACTTCTTTCGATAAAACCCCAACAATTAAATGACATAAGTGAGGCCCATCATATAAAAAATAAGGACAATTTAATAGTTTCTATTCTTGCCGGAGTTTCAATAAATAGACTTGCTCAAAAGTTTCCTAATCATAAATGTGTGAGAGTGGTTACAAATATTCCAATAACTATTGGAAAAGGTTTAACAGGGATTTCTTGGGGAGAAGAAATTACAGAAGATCAGAAACAATTTACAAAAAAATTATTTGAAAATACTAGTAAAATTTATGAATTTACTGAAGATTACCTTGATATATTTTTAGCTTTAACTTCATCAGGTCCTGCAATTATTGCTTTAATTATAGAAGCATTAAGTGATGGAGGATTAAGCGGGGGATTACCAAAAATAATTTCAGAGGAACTTGTTATGGAAATGATACTAGGGACTATTTTTCTAATAAAGGAAAATAAACTTACTACTTCTGAGCTTAAAAATTTAGTAACCTCTCCAGGTGGAACAACTATTTCTGCTTTAAGGGTTTTAGAAAAAAAGAGTGTAAGGTCAGCATTAATTGAATCAATAGTTTCAGCTAGTAATAGAAGTAAGGAGTTTCGTTAGGTTTTTGAATTATCTTTTAAGTTCATATAAACTTTTTCAAGTGAATTTATATTTTTAGTAATTGTGTATCTCTCAAGTATACGTTCTCTAGCTTTTTCTCCAAGATCTTTTGTAAATGAAGGGTGTTCTACAAGAATTGGGATTATAGTTTTTAATTGTGCAGCCACATTATCAGTTGAAATTACTATTCCTGCTCCTTTATCTAAAACTTCACCATCAGCTCCGGCATCTGTAGCTACACAAGCAGTACCAGCAGACATTGCCTCTAAAAGTGATAATGATAAACCTTCTACTAAGCTTGGTAAGAAAAATACTTCTGCTATTTGCATTATTGCTATCCTAGTTTCTAAATCTAATTCGGCACCCCACCAAATTAATTTCTCATTACCAAGGTTAGAAAAACTATTTTCAAGTGTTGGCTTCATTGGTCCATCCCCAACAATAACTAATTTGCAATTTTGAGTTTTTGTTTGGCGCCAAGAACGTAAAAGTGCCTCGATATTTTTCTCATTTGCAATCCTTCCCATATATAAAAAGATTCTTTCATTTCCAAGTTTGTTTTTTACCTGATCATATTTTTTACTTTTTTCGCAAAAAGGTTTCCAAATATTTTCATCAACTCCGTTTGGAATAATTATTTGTTTTTCTTTAGGTACTCCTAATTTCTCAAGAACATTTTTTTGAGGTTCAGAAAAAATAATTATTTTATCGAACTTTGCTAAAGATGGAGCATAAAGTTGATAGGTTAATTGTTGAGTGCTCGCAGTTAGATTTCTATTTTTTGCATCAAATGGTGGATGAAATGTTCCTATAAGAGGAACATTAATTTCATTACAAAGCTCTGGAAGTCTAAAGTCTAAAGGAGATAAAGTTAGGCTTGCATGTACTATGTCAGGTTTTAATCTTTCCAATGATAGCCTTAGCTCTTTTTCTGCCCTTGGCGAGGGTATTGTATAAACTTGAGATTTAATTAAATATGGGAGACTTACATCAGGATCATTTGCAAGAAATAATGGGTTTGATGAATTTGAACTAGAGGGATTGTCGAAATGAATAAAACTAATTTTATGCCCTCTGGCCTTCAATTCCTTAGTAGTTGAATTGCCATAAGTTACATTTCCGCAAAAAGGGGATTTTTTACCCAACCAGGCAATATGAACCACATTAATTGATTTAGCTATTTATAAAGTTAACAGTAAGAGCCGCTATGATCATAATTTTTAAATTTTTTTATGATTTATGAAAATCTTAACTATATATTTCTCTCAACATTTTTAGTGAAGATAATTCTTTCTCTAGTTGAGCAGAGATCCAAGTCTCAATAATAAATAATATTTTAAGCCAGACTTTTTTAGGTCCCAATAACTCTCCATTAGATTTTATTGGTAATTCGGGAAAAAGAAGTCTTTGTAATAGAGCAACTTCAGATGCATTTATTTTTAGATTACTTTGAGGATCTTCAATTGACGAAAACCCTTCACTTGGCAAATAATAACAACTCCATTCCCAATTTCCTAAAGGCGGAATAATAGGTTCTCCAGTTTTACAGCAATGATGAATTGGTAAATTTATACCTCCAATGGCTAATAGATGGATTAAAGATTGAATACTCATTGAGAGCATTTTAATATCTTCTTCTTTAGATTCTTCATACAAATAAATCCTATCTAGATGTGCAAGAACACAAGTTAAATAGTTTTGTTGCTTATCATTATTACCTACTAATAAAAAAGTTAATTCAGTTATTGCTTGCGCGGCTGCAAGACATTCAATATTTTTCCCTAGACCAGAATAGCTTTTTAATATTTTAATTTGACGTACAGATTTAAGATTTCTTTTCCCAAAAATTTGCAGACTTAAATATGTTAATGGAGTAGCTGCGGCAAGACTACTTTTAGGACGTCTAGCACCAGGTACCGCTAATCGAACAATCCCCTGCTCATCAGTAAGAATAGTTATTAATCTATCATTCTCGCCTAATGGAGAAGCTTTAATACAGAGACCCTCTAGTCTGCACTCACCAGAACCAGACATTTAAAAATTTACTTCTTGGAAAATCTCACAAAAATTAGAAGTTCCAACGCAACTAATTCCATTATCAAACAAATCAATAACTTGTGTCAGTTTTTTTATACCACCTACAACTTTTATTTGATTTTGAGAGCCTGTTATTTTTAGTATTTCGGGGACATCATTAGATGTAAGAGGAGATCCAAACCCGTCCCCGAATTGAAAATTTTTTATTCCTAATTCCAAACATATTTCTATCGCATTAATAAAAACTTCTTCTTGTAGTTTTGATTTATTTATGATTATTGAAACTGGTAATCCAGATAATTTAACTTGCTCAATTTCAGCAGCGAAAGTTTCTAAATTTCTTTTGGATAAATTGATAAAGTTTGGGATATATTCAATTCCTTTTGCACCCTTATCTTTTGCAAAACAAACTAATTCTTCAATAAATGAAACTGGTAAATCTGCTAAAGGGTAAGAAATAAGTGCGTTTATATCCGCACTGTAATTACCCAAACAGTTTTTAAGATCAGTTAAATAATTTAGTGAAGTAGAAATATTTTTGATATTGTATTTTCTTATTAAATCGCAATTCACACAGAAATCTTCCCATGATAAATAAGGGTTAATAATAATCGCATGAATTTTCTCGTTTAATTCATATTCAATATTGGGCATTTAAAACTTATTTAGATTGAATCAGTCCATAACCTCCATGATTCCTCTTGTATATAACTTGAAGTTCATTATTTTTCTTGTTTCGAAAAACATAAAAATCATGATCAATTAGATCTAATTGTTTTCTTGCTTCGTCTGATGAAATTGGAGTCATTTCAAAGTATTTATTTTTTATAGATGGCTCAGGCAGACTTGCTTCAGTTCCTTCTTTAAAAAAAGCTTTATCTAAAAAATTTGATTCCATACTTTCAATTGGTAAAGAATCTTTATTTTTAAATTGTTTATTATGAATTGTTTTATTGTTTCTTTCTTTGTATTTGCGTAATTTTCTACAAAGTTTATTTGAAACTAAATCAATGCTTGAGTATAGATTTTCAGTTTTTTCTTCAGCTCTAATTACGGTACCATTTGCAAAAATAGTAACTTCTGCAGTTTGGAACGAGACTCTTGGATTCTTTTCAATTGAAAGGTGTATGTCAGCTTCTTTAACGATATCCTTATAGTGATGTGTTGCTTTTTCTATCTTTGCCTCAGTATATTCTTTTAATGCTCCAGTGAGCTCAAGATTCTTTCCATGGATTAAAATTTTCATAACAAATCTAAAAATATTTACTTACTTTCTAAATCTACTTAAATATGGATAATAGAACAGCAATAATTAAACAACCTGATAATATTTCTTCTTTTAATGATGTTTATAAATTACAAAAAGAATATCAGGAGGCATTGATTTTAGATAATTCTAACCCTGATTTTATTTGGATAGGGGAGCATCAACTCTGTTATACATTGGGGAGAGGATCTAATTACGATAATTTACTATTTTCTCTAAATGATACTAAATATGATGTTTTTAAGATTGATAGAGGTGGTGAGGTAACTTGTCATATGCCAGGACAATTAGTAACGTATTTGGTTTTAGATTTGAAAAATTTTAATAAAGATTTAAATTGGTACTTAAGAAAAATTGAAGAAATTATTATAAAAATCCTTGGAGCTTTTAATATAGATTGTCACTCTAGAAAAGGGTTTACTGGTGTTTGGATAGGAAATAAGAAAATCGCATCAATTGGAATTGGGTGTAAAAGATGGATTACGATAAATGGATTTTCAATCAATATTGACTGCGAATTAGAAAACTTTAATAAGATTGTTCCTTGCGGAATAGAAAATTGTCTTATGGCAAATATGATTGATTACAACAAAAATTTAAATATTCAAGAAGTCAAGAGAATTGTTAAAAAAACCATCGAGGAAGAATTTAATTTTGATTTTATATCAAAATAGAAATTAAAATTTCAAAATCAATTTAATATGGGTGATTTAGCGTATTGGCCTGCAGCCAAACCTCTTTCTAAAAAAAATACATTTGCCAAAAATAGAGATTTTATTAAGAACCTTGATCATATAGATCAAATTTGGGAAAAATTAAAATTTAAATGTGGTGATACTTTAGCTGTTTGCGATTTAAGAGGGAAATACAAAGAAAAATTTTCTTATTCTGAGCTGGCTGATTTAATAACAAAAGTCTCTTTTTCTCTCGAAAATTATGGTTTAAAAAAGGGGGATGTAGTTACTGTAATATCTGAAAATTCTCCAAGATGGCTAGCAGTAGATCAAGGCTTAATGCGTTTAGGAGCTATAAATGCAGTGAGAGGTATTAATTCTCCTTCAGTAGAATTAGACTATATTATTGGGCACTCTAATTCAGTAGGACTAATAGTTCAATCTAAGGAAATTTGGCTAAAGTTAAACAACAAAGAAGAATTAAAAAAAAGACTGAAATTTATAATCAATTTAGAAGATGAACAATTTGAAAGTTTAATAAGTTGGAGTACATTCATAAGTTCAGTAGAAAAAGAAAATTCACAAAATAATAATCTTGAAAAATTTAATCCAGAAATTGATGACGTCGCTACTATTCTTTACACTTCTGGGACGACCGGAAAACCTAAAGGTGTGCCTTTGACTCATGCAAATTTTTTACATCAAATAATCAATTTAGCCTATATCGCTGATCCAGAACCAGGGACCTCTGTATTAAGCGTTTTGCCTATCTGGCATTCTTATGAGAGAAGTGCTGAATACTTCTTTTTTTCATGCGGTTGTTCTCAATACTATACAATTCCAAAATTTCTTAAAGATGATATTACACAAATAAAACCTGTTGTCATGGCTACTGTACCGAGACTATGGGAAGCAATACATGATGGTTTTTTTCAGGCTTTGAAAAAAATGCCTTCCAAAAAGCAAAAACTTATTAAGTTTTTGATAAGTAATAGTTCGGTTTTTAAAAGAAGTCTTAGAAAGATAAGAAATATAGATATAAATCAAATAACTTTTAAATCAAAAATCCCCTTACTGGGTTCTGTTATTAGCCGATATCCTTTACATAAATTGTCTACTATTTTTTTATGGCCGAATATTCTTAGACAACTATGCGGAGAAAAACTGAAATTTCCTATTAATGGTGGAGGTGCATTGCCAGAACATGTAGATCTTTTTTTTGAATCTTTAGGTGTAGATGTTTTGGTGGGATATGGACTCACAGAAACTAGTCCAGTATTAACTTGTAGGAGAAGAGAATTAAATGTTAGAGGATCATCTGGGCAGCCTCTTTCATTTACTGAAATCAAAATAGTGAATGATGATAAAAAAAAGATTCTGAAGTTCAGAGAAGTCGGGAAAATTCTTGTTAGGGGGCCGCAAGTAATGAAAGGTTATCTTAATAATGAAATAGCTACAAATGATGTTTTATCCAAGGATGGTTGGTTTGATACTGGTGATTTAGGTTTTCTAATACCAAATGGTTCTCTCTTTATAACAGGAAGAGCCAAGGATACAATAGTGCTATCAAGTGGTGAAAATATAGAACCGAATCCCCTAGAGACTGAAATTCTTAGTTCTGAATTTATTAATCAGATTCAATTAGTAGGACAAGATAAGAAATGTTTAACAGCCCTTGTAGTTCCTAATGTCGAATTGGTTAAAAGCAAGTTTTTGGAAGAAGACCTTTCAAAATTAAACCTGAATAAGAAAATTGGTACATTTTTCAAATCACAAATTAATAATTTGCTTAAAAGTCGATTAGGAGCAAGATCAGAAGAACAAATATTAGATTGTTATTTTGTTGATGCCTTTACTCTAGAAAATGGGTTATTAACACAAACTCTTAAACAAAAAAGAAAAGAAATAGAAAAAAAGTATTCATTACAAATAGAAAATATGTATGAAAACAAATTTAGTAAGAAAATTTGATTTGTTCTATCTATATTGAAAAGGTAATTTAATTTTTTATGGAAACAAAAAACTCAATATCTATAAAGCGCTCAATAGCTATTAAAGCTGTAGTTACACCAACTTGGAAGGAAGATGCTGAAAAAGAATTAAGTAAAGCAATTTCAAACATTGATCAGCAATTATCGCAACTGGAGCAAGAGGGGCAGCAAATAGTAAATAATATTAGATCCCAATCGGTTAATCCCCTAGATCCAAGGGTTCAAGAACAGGTTAGTCAGGTGCAACAACAAGTCGCAGCAAAACGAAATGAAATTGAAGAACAAAAAAGAAATCTTCTTCAACAACAGAGTCAAGTTCGCGAATTAAAAATGGACGAAATTGTTGATCAAGGGCAAGTGGATAGTTTCTGTGATGTCACTGTGGGAGACAATCTTATTGAAAAAATGCAAGTATCGATTACGGTTAAGGATGGAGTTATTCAATCTATAGATAATAATTAAAGAGAAGATTTAGTATTTTTGATAAATATAAGTAAATCTTAATTTCGAAAAGTTTTAAATTCTAATCGATCTAAATTATTACTTTCTTAAGTTTTAAGAGTTCCCACTGTGAACATGATTTCGTATAATTAAAACAAGAGTTTAAAGGGTTCTTAACCATAAAAACTTTAGGAAGTTTGGTAGAAATCCCTTGAAACTTATGCAATAACAATTTTCTTATGTCTCACGAAATATTCATGCCTGCCTTGAGTTCTACTATGACGGAGGGCAAGATTGTGGAATGGTTGAAAAATCCAGGAGATAAAGTTGAAAGAGGTGAATCTGTCTTGGTTGTTGAATCTGACAAGGCAGATATGGATGTTGAATCTTTTCAAGATGGATATCTTGCAGCTGTTTTAATGCCTGCTGGCAGCACTGCACCAGTAGGAGAGACTATCGGTCTTATTGTAGAAAATGAGGATGAGATAGCTTCTGTTCAAGAACAAAATAAAGGAAAACAACCCGAAGTTTCTAGTTCGGATCAACTTGAATTGGTAAGCAATAAAACGGAAGAAAAACCTGTGATTCAAAGTGAAATTGTTGAAAAACAAGAAAAAGAAGTCGTATTAATGAGTGAAAAGGCAGCCTCATCTTTTAATAGTGATCAAATAAATGCTGCTACGAGTAATGTTTCTTCGAGGGTGATTGCATCTCCAAGAGCTAAAAAACTTGCCTCTCAAATGGGCGTTGATTTAGCAAAGGTTCATGGATCCGGACCTCACGGAAGGATTCAAGCCGATGATATTTTAAAAGCTAATGGCCAACCAGTCTCTATACCATGGATAGGTGAAGGTGGTTCTCCTGCAAGTATACCTGGTGCAAATTTGGGAGTTGAAAGTAAACCAGAAACTTCAGGAAATAGTTTTGGTAATCCCGGAGAAACAGTTCAATTTAATACTCTTCAAAAAGCGGTAAATAAAAATATGGAATCTAGTTTAGATGTGCCATGTTTTAGGGTGGGTTATTCCATTAACACAGATAAATTAGATAATTTCTACAAAAAAGTAAAACAGAACGGAGTTACTATGACTGCTTTACTAGTAAAGGCAGTTGCAAAGACACTAAAGAAACATCCTCAAGTTAACTCAAGTTTTTCAGAGAATGGAATTTCTTATCCAGAAAATATAAATATTGCTGTTGCTGTTGCGATGGAAGATGGTGGACTAATAACTCCAGTTTTAAAAGAACCATGCAATACTGATTTATTTGAATTGTCTAGGGAATGGAAAGATCTCGTAAAAAGATCAAGATCAAAACAATTAGAACCTGATGAATACTCAACGGGAACCTTCACTTTATCTAACCTTGGGATGTTTGGAGTTGATAGATTTGACGCAATTCTTCCTCCAGGTACCGGTGCTATTTTAGCCATAGCATCATCGAAACCAACCGTTGTTGCTAATAGTGATGGTTCAATATCTGTTAAAAAAATAATGCAAGTAAATCTAACAGCTGATCATAGAGTGATCTATGGAGCTGATGGAGCTTCATTCTTAAAAGACTTGGCTTCCCTAATTGAAGATGAGCCAGAGACTCTTGTCTCCTAAATTTAATTGATTTCTCAAATTAATAATGAAGAAAGAGATTATAAGCTTGAAGCTTATGATTATTTACTTGATCCTTCATTAATTGCTAGTAAACCTTCTGCAATTAGGCATGAATCAAGATTGATGATAGTTAGAAATAGTTTTTTAGAAGAAGACTGTTTAACTAATAAATTTACCAAGAATCTTTTAGATGAATTTAGAGAAGGGGATCTTGTAATTGTAAATAATACTAAAGTTATGAAAGCTAGGTTAAAGGTTGAATTAGAAAATAAGACATTAGTCGAATTATTAGTTTTAGAAAGATCCCATGAATGTGTTTGGTTATGTTTGGCAAAGCCAGCAAAAAAGTTAAAAATAAATAGAAAATTAAAATTAAAATCTCCATTAGCACAAGATATTAATTTGATTGTTGATGGAGTTGATGAAGAAACTGGAGGGAGATTTATTAAATTTCCGGAAAATATAACTTGTCTCAATTCAATGAATGAACTTCTTGATAAATACGGGGAAATCCCTCTTCCTCCTTATATAAAAAATTCCGAAGAAGAATCTTTTCATGAGAAAAGTTATCAAACTGAGTATGCAACAAATCCGGGGGCAGTTGCTGCACCAACAGCTGGTTTACACTTAAGCAAAAGTCTTATTTCCAATCTAAAAAAAAAAGGAGTAATAATCTTACCGATAACTTTGCACGTGGGTTATGGAACATTCAAACCAATTGATCAAGAAGATTTAAGTAACTTAAAACTTCACAAAGAATGGGTAAGTGTTAATAAGGAAGTAGTGGAGGAAATAAAAAGAATAAAGAAAACAGATAGAAAAATAATTGCTATTGGTACAACTAGCGTAAGAGCTCTTGAAAGTTGTTATTCTCACGAAATTAATGACTTTATTCCCATAGCTAAATACGTAGATTTAGTAATTAAGCCAGGTTATAAATTTAAGGTAGTTGATGGATTATTAACTAATTTTCATCTCCCTAAAAGTTCATTATTACTTTTAGTAAGTGCAATGATTGGTAGAGAAAGATTATTAAAATTGTATAAGAAAGCCATAAAAGAAAAATTTAGATTCTTCTCTTATGGCGATGCGATGTATATTTCACCAGATTCACTACTGGAGAAAAAATAGATTTAGGCTTTGACTGGTTCTTGAATGATTCCGCTTGGAACTTCAGTAAACATAATTGATGATAAATACCTCTCTGCTAAATCAGGTAGAACAACTACAATTGTCTTCCCAGCATATTCATCTTGTTCAGCTAATCTAACAGCAGCAGCAGCAGCAGCCCCACAAGATATTCCTACTAATAGACCTTCCTCTTTAGCTAACCTAAGAGCCATCTCAATTGATTCGTCATTTGTTACTTGTTCGACCTTATCAACAATTGATAAGTCAAGGTTCTTAGGAATAAATCCTGCTCCAATTCCTTGGATTTTATGTGGTCCGGATTTAACCTCTTCTCCATTCATTGTCTGTGTAATAACAGGACTGTGTGATGGTTCTACAGCTACAGAAGTAATATTCTTGCCCTTCTCTTGCTTAATGTATCTTGAAACTCCTGTAATTGTGCCGCCAGTTCCAACCCCTGCAACTAGGACATCAATTTCACCATCGCAATCATCCCAGATTTCTGGTCCAGTAGTTTTGAAATGAATTTCAGGGTTTGCTGGATTATCAAATTGACCTGGCATGAAATATTGAGAAGGATTACTTTCTGCAATTTCTTTAGCCTTAGCTATTGCTCCAGGCATACCTTTAGATGCCTCTGTTAAAACAATTTCAGCACCCAACACTGCCATAACCCTTCTTCTTTCAATTGACATGGATTCTGGCATTGTAAGGATCAGTTTATAACCTCTTGCTGAAGCAGTAAAAGCTAGAGCAATTCCTGTATTTCCAGAAGTTGGCTCAACAATAGTTTTGTCTTTTGTAAGTTTCCCACTTTTCTCGGCATCCCAGATCATGTTTGCGCCGATCCTACATTTGACACTATAAGCAGGGTTTCTACCTTCAATTTTTGCAAGTACTGTAGCTTTCGCGTTTTTAGTAACTGATTTTAATTTTACTAATGGAGTGTTTCCAATAGCAAAACTGTTGTCCTCATAAATTTTTGCCATTTATATATTGAGAAAATATATATTAATACTAACTATTATTCAGAAAAAGAGTATATAAGTTTCTATACGGTAAATACTAGGAATTTAGAAATTATTTAGTGCTTCAGAAAAGGTTTTCCATAATTGATCTTGGTCTTCTAATCCAACTGATACTCTAATAAGGTGCGAGGGTATACCAAAACTTTCAGCCCAATCCAACTCGTCATAATGAGCTAGTAAAACATAAGGACAAACTAGAGTAAATTTTGTACCTAAACTAGGTCCTTTAGATACTTTTAGAGAATCATAAAATTTTTTAGCTTTGTTCAATCCTCCATTTAATTCAAACGATAATAAGCAGCCGTATCCCCCATTAGAAGTAAGTAAAGAATTAAAATTTGGACAATTTTCAGGATGGAAAATATTTTTAATCTCGCTATGAGTCTCTAATCTTTTTTTTAATTCTAAACATGCTTTATTTTGTTCAAAAACTCTTTGATTTACATCTCTACTAACTTTCTCTAGATAAACTATATCTCCATCGGAAAGTATTGGAATATTAATCTCGTTTAATGCATTTCTAAACTGATCAATCCATTTGCTTTTTGGATTTAGTATTAATGATCCGGCAAGAATATCACCACTACCTGAAAAAATTTTTGTAAGTGAAGTAAAAACTATATCTGCATGTTCTATGGAATTTATATTTAAATTCGAACCAATTGTATCGTCAACAATTAACGGAATATTTAGCTTTTTTGCAATTTTTGAAATTTTTTTAATGTTTACACATTTGAGCATTGGATTACTTGGAAGTTCAATAATTAATGCTGATGGATTTATTCTTTTGATTTCTAATTCAATATCCGCGCAATTTTCTTCTGTAATTAACTTTGCTCCGTGAAAGATTTTCATTGGTAATTTAAGTACATCTACATATGGAAAACCAACTTGGAGTGTTGGTTTAGCTGGAAATAATTTATATATGATTTCTAATGATGTATGCAATGCAGACATTCCAGATGAAGTTAAGTGAATATCATTAGAGTCAATTTTTGTAGATTTAGAAATTCTATTTTTTATTCTTTGAGAACATTCATTTACGTAAGATTTTGGAGGGCAATCTTCAAGACCTAGTTCTATAGCGGCAGCTCTTGAAGATAGACCAAGACCAGTATGTTGCCAAAAATATTTTGCATAAATACTTCCTTCTTTTTCAGTTATTAAGAAAGCTAAATTATCTCTTTTTTCTATTAATGAGAATTGTTCAGAAGTATTTCTATCAATGTATTTTTTAGCTTTAAAAGCTATTCTTTCATTCGGATATGGCCAGATACTTTTATTGTTGTAGTAATTTTGTTTTTTTACTTTTTCGCATAATCTTTTCACTATGGGGTTTAGCCCGAATCGTGGGTAAATGGACTTCAATAAATTCATGCATTCTTGATCTTTTTCCTCGTAATTTATTACATCATTCCAAGTTGGTAATGCTACAGAAACAGCATGAATACTATCAGGAATTGCATATCCCAACTCTAAATTTTTCCATATAGGTTTTTTAAGTAAATCTCTCAATTTTCAGAATTTATTTAAAGCAAATAAAATGTCCGAGATTAAATCGTTTGTATCTTCACATCCAATTGATAATCTGACAAGAGCATCATCTATCCCTAGTAGATTTTTTGTTTTGTCATCAACAGAAGCATGAGTCATCGTTGCAGGGTGACAAATTAAACTTTCAACTCCTCCAAGGCTTTCTGCTAGAGAGAAATATTTGAGAGATTTGCAAAATTTAAAAGTATCCTCTTTATTTAAATTTAATTTTAGGGTGATCATTGAACCTCCAGATTTCATTTGCGATTTTGCTAAATTAAATTGCGGATGTTCTTGATTAAAAGGGTAAATTACTTTACTAATAATTTTATGATTACCTAATTCTTCAGAAATAAATTCTGCACTTTTAGTTTGTTGTTCGATTCTTAAAGGAAGAGTTTTTACTCCTCTCGTAATGAGCCAACTATCAAAAGGAGATGGTTGAAGCCCGAGAGCTTTTTGAGAGAAAAGCATCTTACTATTCCATTCCTCATTATTTGTAAGTACTGCTCCGCCAAGTGCGTCACTATGTCCATTAATGAATTTTGTGGTGCTTACAACCGATAGTGTTGCACCAAGGTCCAATGGTTTTTGAATAAGCGCTGTAGAAAATGTGTTGTCTACAACTACTGGTATTTCGAGTTTATTCGCTTCAAGTACCTTCAAAAGTGGATTAGTTGGACTTTCTAGCCATATCAAGGTTGGCTCGAAGTTTGAAATCTTTTTGATATTATTTTCGTTTGTAAAATCTGTGTATAAAACTTCTAGTCCAAATTTCTTGAAAACTTTTTCGAACATCCTCACTGTACAACCATAGAGATTTGACTCGCAGAGTATCTTGTCACCTGATTTTAGTGTTGATGAAATTGCAGTTACCGCGCTAATTCCAGATCCAAAAACTGTACAGTATTTAGAATCTTCTATTGATTTAAGGATGTTTTCTAGAATTCTAAAGTTTGGATTGCCTGATCTGGTGTAGTCGAAATTATCTTTATTTCCATGTTTGAAAGTAGATGTAGAAAAAATAGGAGGCATAACGCATCCAGTTTCTTCAGCAAATGTTTCCCCATGGTGAATAGATAAGGTCTTAAAACCTGGCTTTTTTATATTATTTTCCTTATTTCCCATTATTTTTAAAAATAAGAATTAAATTAAATCTCTCATTTTTTAAAAGAGAGATTTAATAATCCAAAGAAAAGTAGTATTAAACTTTTCTTGAATAATATTCAACAACTAGTAGTTCGTTTATTTCAAGAGCCACCCACTCTCTATCGCATTTCCCATTTATTTTTCCCGTTAATTTAGGCTTGTCTAAATCAAGATGAGGTGGGACATTTGCTAAGCCAGGGAATTCTATATTACCTTCTACAAGTTTTTTGCTTGCTTTGTTTTCTTTAATTCCGATTACATCGCCTGATTTGCATTGATAACCAGCAATATCAAGAACCTTTCCATTAACGGTTACATGGCCATGATTTACTAATTGTCTTGAGCCTGGAATGGTACCTCCAAAACCTAATCTAAAACAAACATTATCAAGTCTGTTTTCTAAAAGTCTTAGTAGGTTAGTACCTGTAGATCCTTCTTGAGCTCTAGCTTTTTTCACATAACGTACTAGTTGTTTTTCAGAAACTCCATAATTAAACCTAAGTTTCTGCTTTTCTTCTAGACGAATTGCATATTCTGATCGCTTGCGACGGGCTTGGCCGTGCTGACCTGGAGGATTAGACTTCTTTGAAGCTTTCCTGGTGAGACCTGGTAGTTCTCCCAAGCGACGCGTAACCCTTAATCTGGGGCCGCGGTATCTTGACATAATTTTAAATTAAATAGAAATTTGCAATAAATTGGATAATTGATTAAATTCAATTAAACTAATTACTACTGGAAATATTATTTTACATCATTAAAGTGTTCAAAACTATTAATAAATCAATTACTTCTATACTTCTTTTTATGATTTCGTTTTATCAAAAGTGGTTTTCTCCTTTTTTTGGACCAAGATGCAGATTTATTCCAAGTTGCAGCTCTTATGGATATGAGGCAATTACTAGACATGGTCCTTGGAAGGGAGGGTGGTTAACTTTAAAAAGATTAAGCAGATGTCATCCTTTAACTCCCTGTGGATGTGACCCTGTGCCTGACTAAATGAATGAAAATATTTATTTTTGTTAGGCAGGGATGTTGCCTTTGTGATTCATTAAAAAACAAACTGGCAAAAATAAATCTTAATGAGTTATTCCCTAATCTAGAGGAGCTTAAAGAAATTGATATTGATAGGGTCGATTTATATAAAGATAAATATAAAAAATATGATTATGAAGTACCTGTTATTGCTGTTGAAAGAATTAGGTCCGAGGAGATCATAGAATTGCCTCGCATTTCTCCAAGATTAAAAGATGATCAATTAAAGAATTGGTTTCAAAAAAATATTAGTACCATTCTGGAGAAATAATTTTTTTATATGAGATCTATAAAATTACATAAACTTTTAGATTTGGTAGGAATTATTCCTTCATCAAATCTTATCGATCAAGAAATCAATAATATTTCTTTTAACTCTAAAGAAGTACAAAAAGGAACTTTATTTTTAGGAATGCCTGGTTTAAATGTTGATGGAGGAAAATTTTGTATTGAGGCAATTGAAAATGGCGCGGAGGCTGCCATTATTGGGTCTGCTGCAAAAGAGAAAATTGGATCTATTGATCGAGAAAGGATTTTGGTTATTGAGGATAATTTAGATTATATTTTTGGTCAAATTGTCGCTGAGTTTTGGAATAGGCCTTCAAGAAAACTTAAACTTATTGGTGTTACGGGTACAAATGGAAAAACGACAATTACTTTTTTATTGGAATATCTTTTAAAAAAATTAGGGAAAAAGACTGCATTATTTGGGACCTTGCTCAATAGATGGCCTGGCTTTTCAGAAGTGGCTCTTCATACAACTGATTTCGCCGATAAACTCCAAAAGAAATTAAATGCTGCTGTTGAGGCAGAATCTGAATTCGCGATATTAGAGGTAAGTTCTCATTCTATTGCTCAAAACAGGATATCAGGATGCGAATTTGAGGCGGCTATTTTTACTAATTTAACTCAAGATCATCTTGATTATCACTCAGATATGGAATCATATTTTCAAACAAAAAGAAAATTATTTTTCCCACCTTACTTAAAAGAAAAAGATGGGATTTGTGTATTAAATCATGATGACCATTGGATATCTAAATTATCATCTGATCTTGAAAAAAGATCTTTATTAGTCTCTACAAAGATTACTGAAAGTGAATTTGAAAATGATGATTTTTTTTTCGTAACAGATAAAAAATTTACTGAAAGTGGTTCCACCTGTATTTTTCATACACCTAGGGAAAAAATTCAACTTTTTGTTCCACTTGTCGGTGAATTTAATTTAATGAATGCGATTCAAGCAATAACAATTTTGTATAAACTTAATTTTTCTTTAAAAGATCTATCATCTGATCAACTTTTTATAACTTCAGATAATCCAAGATCAGAAGAACCCCAAAAGATAGTAAATGATATTTTGATGGGTATAAAAAAAAGAGAAAAAATAACAATTGAAATTGATAGATTTAAAGCAATAAATGAATCTATTAAATTTGCCAATAAAAAAGATATTGTTTTAATTGCAGGAAAAGGACATGAAGACTACCAAATTCTCAATGATAAAGTTATTAATTTTGATGATAGAAAAATAGCTTATAAATTATTAAAAGAAAAAAATAAATCTCAATAAAATTTCCTAATCAAATAAGAAAGATCTTTACGCAAATCACAAGAAAAGTTTCTTAGAATTGATTGAGTTATTTTTAATAAAATGAAAGGCTTAGCCTTAGTTGTAGGCGCAGGTGGAATTGGAACACAACTAGCTAAAGATCTGAATGAAAGTGAAAAAGATTTAGATGTTGTTTTGTGTGGAAGAAAAAGTGAATTTAATCCTTTTTGGGAATTAGATATAGAGGATTCTCAATCCCTTTTGCAGTTGAAAAATAAAATATCAAATCATCCTTCAAAATTAAGGCTAGTTGTTAATGCTACAGGTAGACTTCATAGTGATTCTCTTCAACCAGAAAAAAGATTACAACATCTTGATAAAAAAAATATGATGGAAAGTTTTTCAATAAATGCCTTTTCTCCTATTTTATTAGCTAAAGCGATTGAAGAATTTATACCAAAAGATTTTGATTTTAATTTTGCAAGTATAAGTGCAAGAGTTGGTAGCATTGGAGATAATCAAACTGGAGGTTGGTATTCATATAGAGCTGCAAAATCTGCGCAAAATCAGTTTTTTAAATCTTTAAGTATTGAATGGGCTAGACGTTTCCCAAAGGCTACTATCACATTGCTTCATCCAGGAACAGTAGATACTGATTTATCTAGACCTTTTCATAAATTTGTTCCAGAACATAAATTATTTAGTAAAGAAAAATCCTCCCAATTCTTGATCAATATTATTAAAAATCAATCACCAGAATCTACAGGAAAATTTATTGCATGGGACAACTCGGAGATACCTTGGTAAACTAAATTTTTTTTATATCAATAGATCTTTAAGTCAATATTTTTTTTATTTCTCTAGCAAGTAAATCAATCTCAGCTTCTGTAGTCATTTGATGTACGCATGCTCTAAACCATTTTGGATCTTCTAAAACTCTAATCCAAATTTTCTTTTCTCCAAGTTTCTTTACAAATTTATCCTTATCTTTAATATTTTCGATATTAAAACTAACAATCCCATTTAAATATTTTTTTTCTAAAACTAATTCAACACCCTTTGATTGATTTAATTCATCCCAAAGTTTTCCACTTAATTTTTTGATATTTTTGTTTTTTTCTTTTTCATGGCAGTCTTTATCCAAAAGATCTAAAGAATTCCGGAGCCCAGCAAGTAAAGGAATACAAGAGGTAGCTATTTCAAATTTCCTTGCATCATCATGAAAAAGATTATCTGAAGGCTCATAAATGCCTTGTTCTTTTTTTAATGATTTCCAACCAATTATTGTTGGATCTGTTTCATGAATAAATCTATCTGAGACATAAATGGCTCCAAGTCCTTCTGGTCCACATGCCCATTTATGAGAAGTTATTGAATATAAATCAGAATAAAAAACTTCTTTTTCAATATTTATGTGCCCAAAGGTTTGAGCACCATCAACAAGTAAATAAGAATCTTCTCGATTATTTTTTAATTCGATAGAAATTTGTTTTAAAGGAATTTTATATCCAAAGTTCCATAAGATATGAGAAATAATTAGGATCTTAGTCTTACTATTTAGATTTTTCAAAATCTCTAAAATTATATTTTCGTCGTTTAGATTTTTAATTTTTTGGATTGGCAAAATTTTGAATATTAATTTATTTCTTCTGCAAAATTCTCGACTTGCAGCCACTACTCCAGGATGTTCACAGTCACTTATTAACAACTCTTCTCCCTCTTCTACTTTTATTCCCCAAAAGGGCAAAATCATACCGGAAGAGATATTTTCGGTAAAAGCTACATTCTTTGAATTGACACCTAATTTTTGCGCAATGATTCTTTTTGTGGTCAATATTTCTTTGTAAATAAAAGGCCACATATCATTGGTAAATGGTCCTAAATCTTGGATAATTTCCCAAGTTTTAACTATTGCTTCTAGAGAAGATTTTGGTAATGGTCCTTGACCGCCATAGTTGAAATAATACTTATTTTTTAATGCGGGTATTTGATCTCTTAGATTATTTCTCATGGAAATTTATTTTATATTTTTAACTCTTGAATTTTTTTAAATATTGCCCACTAAAGTTACTGTTCTAAATTCAATATCCTCAATTACTTTCCAAGGTTCAGCACTCCTTTCTGCAAATTTTAAATTTTTAAATCCTAGTTCTTTAAAATCACTTATAAACTCTGGCTCATACCATGCTCCACTAATACATCCTGTCCATAAATCATGATCATTTTGCAATCTTAAAGGAACTTTTTTGTTAGAGACGATATCGCTAATTGCAATTCTTCCATTATCGTTTAAAACTCTTTTTATGTTATTTAGAAGGTTATTTCTAGATTCTGGACTTACCAAGTTTAAAACGCAATTACTTAAAATAATATCAACTGATTTATCTGCGATTAATGGATTTAAATCTTTATCTAATTCATCAAGTTTTTCAATTGAACCTTCTAGAAATTCTGTATTGTTGAAACCTATATTTTTTGTAACTTCTTTAGAGGCTGATCTTGATAAAGAAAGCATGTCAGGATTCTGATCAACTCCAATAACTTTCCCTTCTTTCCCAACAATTTGGGCACAAATGAAAGCATTTTTGCCGCTACCACTTCCAAGATCTAAGACTATATCATTTTTTTGAACATATTTTGTTGGATCACCACACCCATAGTCTCTTTCTATAACCTCTTGAGGAATTGCTTCAAGTAAAACGGGATTAAACCCAACTGGTGTACAAAGACAACTTTCTTTTTCTTGTGCGGCTGAGCCATATCTTTCTTGAATCGCATCTTTATGATCGAATTGATTAGGTGCTTTATTCGATGTGTTTGTATTACAGCAACTTTCAGACATATTTTTTAAAGGACTCTTGATAAATATAGCCAAAAAAAAAGCCCCTGAAAAAGGGGCTTTTAATTTGTTTAATTAAATTATTTAGTGTAATTAACACCTCTGTAATTTAATTCTGCTTTTTCATTACTTGAAGAAGCGTCATCCATTCTGTTGGTGTATACGTTTCTTCTGTAGGTAAGTTCAACAAGTTGCTTTTTAGCAGCTTCTTTGTTTTGAACGTAGTTTTTACCTCTGTAAGTTAAAGTAGTCATGTTTCGATGTGACAACACGGCCATCCCCCGTTCCATGGTATGACTCGAACTGCGCCCTCAAATGAGGGTGAACGAAAAAGTAGCGATTGCTACCAAATTATTATAAGCGTATTTTTAACTGCATGTCTAGCTTTTACAAATAGAAACGAAGATTTAATGTTTTTTTAATTATTATCTTAGGTAAATTTTTTTATAAATAGTCTCTAAAAAGGTTTATGTTTATATTTGGTTTAATCTTCATGTAACTATTTATTTATGACAGGTTTTTTATATTTCTTGGGAAATACTTTAAGGTGGCCAGTGTTAAAGCCAAAAGAATTTTTTTCACTACATGCTTATTTTTCAATTATTTATTTGATAACTTTTACTTTGAGTAAATATGATGTAAGCCAATCAAATTTAGTTTTTACTTTAGGAATTCTTGCACCTCTTTTAATCGCTATTGGTCAAGGACTTCCAATTGATTGCCTTGATATGGAATCATCTTTGTTGAAGGAATTAAAAACTAAATAATATATATTTCAGTTAAAAATTTTTATAAAACCTGGACAACTTCGCTTATTTCAGGAATCATTTCTTTTAACTTTCTTTCAATACCCATTTTGAGAGTCATAGTGCTACTTGGGCAACTACCACATGCTCCTTGAAGTCTGACTTTGACAATTGGACCATCTATTTCTGCAATCTCTACATTACCTCCATCAGAAATTAAAAAAGGTCTTAGCTCGTCAAGGACTTTTTCTACATTTTCGTTTGTCAGCGAGAGTGTTTCAGTACTCATAATTTTGGATTAACTTTATAATAAGCCTAGAAAGAAATCTGATTAATTGCAAAAAAGATAATTTTCTGTTGTGACTTCATCTAAAAATCCCACTAATGACAATAGCTACTTTGATGCAGTCTTAGTAGGAGCAGGGATAATGAGTAGTACTTTAGCCCTCCTAATTTCAGAAGTTTTACCAGATATAAAATTTCTTATTATAGAAAAATTAAATGCTCCAGGAAGTGAAAGTACTGGCGCTTTTAATAATGCAGGTACAGGACATGCGGCTAATTGCGAATTAAACTATACCCCTTTAGATGAAAAAGGAAATCTAAAAATAGATAAAGCGCTCTCAATAAATCGTTCTTTTGAAACATCCATGTCTTTATGGGCCTCATTGTATGAAGCAGGGAAAATTGATATTAAGAAGTTTCTAAAATTTATTCCTCATATTAGCTTTGTTTCTGGTCAGGATAATATTTCTTTTTTAAAAAAAAGATTTCAGAAAATGACCGAAAATCCTGAATTTATCGATATGGAATTTTCTACATCTTTTGATGAAATTTCATCATGGGCTCCTCTAATAACAAAAGATAGAAATCCATCTACTCAAATTGCTGCTACCAGAATAGGTAGAGGAACTGATATTAATTTTGAGGCTTTAACTAAAGAGTATTTGTCATTAGTTTCCTTAAACAAAAATGTTGAAATTAGATACAAAACAGAATTAGTAGATTTAAAGAAAATTGATAAAAAACAATGGGAACTAGAAATCAGTTCTGAAGGTAGAAAAACTTCAATTAGAACTGGCTATGTTTTTCTTGGTGCTGGTGGAAAAACAATTAATTATTTACAAAAATCAAAAATTCCAGAAGCAAAAAGTTATGGTGGATTTCCTGTTAGTGGGAAATGGCTTATTTGCGAGAAAAAAGATCTAACAGAAAAACATAACTCAAAAGTTTATGGTAAAGCTGATATTGGATCGCCACCAATGTCTGTGCCTCATTTAGACACCAGATGGATTGATAATAAAAAACTTCTTTTATATGGACCTTTTGCTGGATTTACAACGAAATTTCTAAAACAAAGTTCATACTTTGACTTATTTAGTTCAATTAAAAAGAATAATATTTTTTCTATGTTAGACGTTGGTTTCAAGAACAACGATTTAATTAATTACCTAATATCACAATCATTAAAGAACCATAACTCAAGAGTTGAGAATTTAAAGAATATGATGCCATCAGCTAATCCTTCTGATTGGTATTTAAAGAATGCTGGTCAAAGAGTCCAAATAATTAAAAAAACTGAAGGTGGTGGTTCTTTGAAATTTGGAACTGAGATTGTAAATTCATCTGATGGATCATTATCTGCTTTGTTGGGAGCCTCTCCGGGAGCAAGTACTGCGGTTTCAATTATGGTTGAGGTTCTAGAAAAATCTGTTTTATTTTTAAACGATAAGCATAATCTTCAGAAAAAAATAAATGACTTAATTTATCCAGAACTATCAGTCTCTGAAAATTACAGTACCTTCATAAAAGAAATTAAAAAAAGAAATAATTCCATTTTTGGTTTCCATCCATAATTCTAATTAGCTAATATTAATCAAGATGTAATAAGAGGAGAATTTTTCTTTCTATATGACTGATATATCGGTTTCAAAAATTAGAAATTTCTGCATAATCGCTCATATTGACCATGGTAAATCTACCCTTGCAGATAGGTTGCTTCAAGATACTGGTACTGTGCAGCAAAGGGATATGCAAGAACAATTTTTGGACAGTATGGATCTTGAAAGAGAGAGAGGAATTACTATCAAGTTACAGGCCGCTAGGATGAAATATAAAGCTGACGATTCCCAAGAATATGTTTTGAACTTAATAGATACTCCAGGGCATGTTGATTTCTCTTATGAGGTTAGTAGATCTCTTCAAGCTTGTGAAGGCGCCTTACTTGTTGTTGATGCAAGTCAAGGAGTAGAAGCTCAAACCTTAGCTAATGTTTATCTTGCCTTAGAAAATAATCTTGAAATAATTCCTGTTTTAAATAAAGTTGATTTACCAGGGGCTGATGCTGAAAAAATAAAACAAGAAATAGAGGAAATTATTGGACTTGATACATCTAATGCAATAAATTGTTCAGCAAAAACTGGAGTTGGTATTAAAGATATTTTGGAAGCAATCGTAAGAAGAGTACCTCCTCCTCAAGATGAAATTAAACTACCTACAAAGGCACTGATTTTTGATTCTTATTATGATCCGTACAGGGGAGTTATTGTTTATTTCAGGGTGATATCTGGGTCTCTAAATAAGAGAGAAAAAATATTATTAATGGCAAGTAAGAAAAATTATGAACTAGATGAGATAGGAATAATGGCGCCTGATCAGCAGCAAGTTGATGAATTACATGCAGGAGAAGTTGGTTATTTAGCTGCTTCTATAAAATCAGTTGCTGATGCGAGAGTGGGAGATACGATTACTCTTTTAAATTCACCTGCCAATGATCCTTTGCCTGGATATAAGACAGCAAATCCTATGGTTTTTTGTGGCTTATTCCCGACTGATGCTGATCAATTCCCAGATTTAAGAGTATCACTAGAAAAATTACAATTATCTGATGCAGCTTTAAAATATGAGCCCGAAACCAGTAGCGCAATGGGCTTCGGATTTAGGTGCGGATTCCTAGGACTTCTTCATATGGAGATTGTTCAAGAAAGATTAGAAAGAGAATATGACTTGGATCTAATCGTAACGGCACCATCAGTTATTTATAAAGTTAATTTAAATCAGCAGGAACATATCTTTATTGATAATCCTTCTACAATTCCTGATCCACAACTTAGAGAATCAATAGAAGAGCCTTATGTGAAAATGGAAATTTATGCTCCCAATGAATTTAATGGAACATTAATGGGTTTATGTCAGGAAAGAAGGGGAGTATTTATAGATATGAAATACATAACAACAGATCGAGTTACCTTGATTTATGAAATTCCATTAGCAGAAGTTGTTACAGATTTCTTTGATCAAATGAAAAGTAGAACCCAAGGTTATGCATCAATGGAATATCATTTGATTGGCTATAGAAAAAATGACCTTGTTAGATTAGATGTTCTAATAAATTCAGAAAGAGCAGATCCATTAACTTCTATTGTTCATAAAGATAAGGCTTATGGAATTGGCAGAAGTTTAGTTGAGAAATTAAAAGAACTTATTCCAAAACAACAATTTAAAATACCTATTCAAGCATCAATCGGTAGCAGGATTATTGCAAGTGAAAGCATAAGTGCTTTGCGAAAAGATGTTTTATCTAAATGTTATGGAGGGGATATTTCTAGGAAAAAGAAACTTTTAAAGAAACAAGCCAAAGGTAAAAAGAGGATGAAGGCAATGGGTAAAGTTGAAGTCCCTCAAGAAGCTTTTATGGCAGTCTTGAAATTAAACCAGTAATTTCTTTTAATTTAAAATTTATAGCTATTTATTTTTAAAAGAATTGGGTATATTTCATTTATATCTTTAAAAAAAGATTTTGGATATTAACTCATTTAATCGTGTCGGCGCAAATATCAGAAAAGCTGGATTTTTAATTGTACTTTTTTATCTTCTTGTTGTTTTAATAATGAAATTTTTAGAGGCCAATAATTTTTTTGGCTATTCATTTTCAATGTTAAGCAATGATATCTTTGCCCCTCCTTCTCTTAATCATTTTTGTGGCACAGATAGATTAGGAAGAGATGTTTGCTTAAGAACTTTGCAAGGATCATCATTAGCGATAGAAGTTGTATTCTTAGCTATTCTTTTTTCATTAAGTTTGGGTTTGCCATTGGGATTATTAAGTGGATATTTTGGTGGTTTTTTTGATAAATGCTTATCACTAATAATGGATACTATTTTTTCAATACCTGTAATTTTGCTTTCAGTTGTTGTGGCTTTTGTATTGGGTAAGGGTATCCTTAACGCGGCTTTGGCATTGTGTATTGTTTACTCTCCTCAATATTTTAGATTAATCAGAAATCAGACAATATTGGTTAAATCCGAAACTTATGTGGAGGCAGCTCAAGTTGCAGGAGCTGATGTTAAAAAAATTATTTTTAAATATATTCTCCCAAATGTAATAACACCATTGCCTATTCTGCTTACCCTAAATGCTGCAGATGCTGTTTTGGTATTAGGAAGTTTAGGATTTTTAGGCCTTGGCGTTCCTGCAGATGTCCCAGAGTGGGGAAGTGATTTAAATCTGGCTCTTGCCGCTTTACCTACAGGTATCTGGTGGACGGCTTTGTTCCCAGGTTTGGCAATGTTTTTTTTAGTTTTAGGTCTTTCTTTTATAGGAGAGGACCTTGAAGAAATTTTTGATAGTCAAAATTCTGAATAAATTTAGTTATCTGTAATAGGATCAAGTTCTCCTTGATCATTCAACTTTGGATATTCTTTAGCTGATTTTTTATACACCGCAGCTAATTCTGGGTAACACCATTCAAAAAGTGTTTTTTGATATTCATCCATATTTAACCCTTCTCCATTAGCGGGCAATATACCTTTATTTTTTCTTTGGCGAACAGCTTCAAATAATAATATAGAAGCAGCAACTGAAACATTCAGAGATTGAACCATACCTCTCATAGGTATAAAAATTGATTGATCAACCATTGATATAAGTTCATTACTTAGTCCCCATTTTTCTGCTCCTAAAACAAAACATGTATTTTGAGAATAATCAAAATTTCTATAATCTACTGATTCACTATTAAGAGTCGTTCCATATAATTTAAAACCCTTATTCTTTAAATCAGATATTGCCGTGATAGTGTTTTCATGATTATTCAGTTTTACCCATTTTTGACTTCCTTGAGCAGTACTATTAAAAGTCTTAACGGCATTTGTTTTGCTAATAAAATTTGCTTCGAAAACTCCTGCTGCATCACATGTCCTTAATATCGCAGATAAATTATGTGGTTTATTGACATCCTCAACTAAAACAGTCAAGTTTTTCATTCTGCAATCTAAAACACTTTTGATTCGTTCAAATCTTCTTGGCAAAATTGACATTTATAATTTTTTCACACTTTTAAATTATATTCAAAAAATATTGATTACCTATTAAATCTCTTGGTTTATAATATTTTGGTAGTTTAAATTAACTCAATGGCATACATAGAATGGGACTATACAGTAATAACAAGTATGGTAGAAAAACAAGGGTGGGATTTACCTGATCGTGAATCGGAAGAATGGAATAAATTTAACGATGAATTAGGAGAAAAAATGAGAGGTGTTGGACTTATTTTTGAAAAATATTGTAAATTTACTCCTGACGTAGGAGAAGGAGTTCATCTTCTAGATGACTGATCATAAATAGTTTTAAACCATTGATGTATCCCTTAATCAATGGCTTATTAATTAATAAGATAATATAATTTCACTAAATTAGAACTGGCAATTATTAAGGCTTTATAAAGCTTGTACTCTAAAAAAAATTTTTTATTCCACAAAAAAGTTATTTAATTTCTATATTTGAATAAAAATATGAAAAATAAATTAACCTTTTTATTCGATGGTGGTTGTCCACTTTGTTTGAGAGAAACAAATTTTCTTAAAAAAAGAGATACCTTAAATCAAATTGCATTTATAGATATTAATAGTAAGGATTATGATCAAAGTCTTTTTAATGACATCTCATATTCAGAAGCTATGTCAAACCTGCATGGGATTATTGAAAATGGTGAAATTATTAGGGGACTAGATGTACTTGCATATTCTTATGAATTAGTTGGTTTAGGTTGGGTTTATTATCCCTTGAAGATTAAGCTCTTATCTCCATTATTGAGATTGGTTTACAGATATTGGGCAAAATATAGACTTCAAATTACAGGTAGATCCGATATTGAAAAACTTTGTACCTCACAATGTGAACAATAAATATGGAAAGTATCGATATAGACAGAATAATAGAAATGTGTTGGGAAGATAGAACACCCTTTGAAGCTATCGAGTATCAATTTGGTTTAAAAGAGGAAGATGCGATAAAAATTATGCGTCAAAATCTTAAACCCAAATCTTTCAAAGTCTGGAGAAAGAGAGTTTCGGGAAGAAATACAAAACATATGGCCCTTAAAGATTCAACTAGATTTAAATCTACTCATAAAAGAAAATTATAAATTTTGAAAAATCTTTCTACTAAAACTTGTCCTGTTTGCAATAGGCCGTTTGAGTGGCGTAAAAAATGGAAAAACTGTTGGGATGATGTTATCTACTGTTCAAAAAGATGCAGTAACAGGAAGTCGCAAAGATGAAACAAGTATCAATTATTTTCCCGAATCAACTTTTTAGAGAAAGCCCAATCTTAAAAATAAATTGTGAAGTTTTGATTTTGGAAGACTCATTATTTTTTGGAAATGATAAATTTCATAAATTAATTAACCATAAAAATAAGTTAGTTTTTCATAGAGCATCTATGCTCGCTTATAAAAATTATTTAGAAATATCTGGCTTTAAAGTTTTATATATCGAAAACAAGAATAATGTTTCTACAGTTGATTACTTATCGGAATTTATTAAAAATAAATATCAGAAAATAAATCTCATTGACCCTCATGATTTTTTAATAATGAAGAGGATTAATAATTTTGTTGAAAGTAATAATTTAGCTTTAAATATTTTGCCTTCTCCTATGTTTATGAGCAGTGAAGATTTAAAAGATTTATTTGCATCAAATGCAAAAAAACCTCTTATGGGGAGATTTTATGAGAATCAAAGAAAGAGCCAAAAGATATTAGTTAATCCTGATGATACACCTGAAGGTGGTAAATGGAGTTTCGATGAAATGAACAGAAAAAAATTACCAAAAAAAATAAATATACCCGATACACCTAAATTACAAAAAAATAAATTTGTAGTTAATGCAGAAAGGTCATTAGCCAATTTTGATATTGAGTTTATTGGAGAAAGTAATAACTTTTTATATCCAACTAATTTTGAAGAGGCAGATGAATGGTTAAATGATTTTTTTAAACATAGATTTTTCTTATTTGGAGATTATGAGGATGCTATTTCTAAAGAAAATTCTTTTTTATGGCACAGTTTACTTTCTCCTCTTTTAAATAGCGGCTTATTAACCCCAGATGTAGTAGTAAATAAAGCATTACTTTTTGCAAAAAATAATAATGTTCCTATTAACTCTTTAGAGGGTTTTATTCGTCAAATTATTGGATGGAGAGAATTTATTTGCCTCGTCTATAAAAAGTACGGAACAAAGATGCGAAATAGTAATTTTTGGAATTTTGAAGATAAGCCAATTCCAAAATCTTTTTATCAAGGAAATACAGGAATTGAACCAGTAGACGTTGTTATAAAAAATATTATTAAATTTGGTTATTGTCATCATATTGAGCGGCTAATGATTGTTGGCAACTTTATGCTTCTATGTAGAATTCACCCCAACCAAGTTTATAAATGGTTTATGGAAATGTTTATTGATTCCTATGATTGGGTTATGGTCCCAAATGTTTACGGAATGAGTCAGTTTAGTGATGGTGGTATCTTTTCAACAAAGCCATATATATCAAGCTCTAATTATGTAAAAAAAATGTCTAATTTTAAAAGTGGCCCATGGTGTGAAATATGGGATGGCTTATTTTGGAAATTTATTAAAGATAATGAAAGCTTTTTTAGAAAGCAATATCGTCTGGCAATGTTAACGAGAAATCTCGATAAAATGTCAGAGGAAAAATTAAATAATCACTTAAAAACGGCCGATAAATTTTTAAGAGATATTCAATAAATTAAGAGTAATAACCTACAGTTGTCTTTGAAAAATTAAAAGAATATTATGTTATGAAGAAATATTAAGTACGGATGTTAACTTAGAAAAAATTAGATTTATCTAATGGAAATTGGAACACTTTTTTTAAAAAGTAATTCGACGGGAATTATCACTTTTTCTGAATTAGATTGGATAACTACCCATCAATCTAATTTCACTAGGTTGGAGGAATCCATAGCAATTAAATTAGGCAGAATGCTTGATGCAGGATCTATCAATATTGGTTGCCGTTTGAAATCCTGAATAAGTTTTTATTTTAATAATGAAGTATCAAAAAGAGAAAAAAATATTTTTTCGGGAAAGAATCCATTCTTTAAATATCTTTCTTTTTTTAGGATTTAATCTTTCACTTATTTCTATCTTAGGTTTTATTTGGTTTAATTCTGCAATTGAAAAAGTAGTTTAAATTTTTGAATTTTTTGTATATTAAAGTTATCTTTAAAAAATTAATTATATTTTGAGCATAGGATATTTACAAAGAAAGGCAGCTTGGGAAATTTTATTAAAAGTTAGTTCTGGTGATTTTTCTGATCATGCTCTTGAAAAGGTTTTAAAAAATTATCAATTTAATCCTCTTGATATAGCTTTTATTACGGAATTATCTTTTGGATGCATAAGGTATAGAAAATTTCTTGATCTTTGGACGGATCATACATCAAAAATTACTCATAAAAAGCAGCCTCCAAAGTTAAGATGGCTTCTACATATAGGTTTGTATCAACTATTGAAAATGGATAAAATCCCATTTCCTGCTGCTATTTCTACCACTGTAGAAGTAGCTAAAAAAACAGATTTAAATGGTTTAGCGGGAACTGTAAATGCGATATTGAGAAATGCATCAAGAAAATTAGAACAAAAAATCTTTCCGGAATTATCTTCTGATAGAAAAGAAAGAATTTCATATCTTGAATCATTTCCATTATGGCTTGTGAAGGATCTTTATAAATGGGTCGGCAATAGCGAGGGTGAAAATATCATTAAGGCATTTAATAAAAAACCATCAATTGATTTGAGAATTAACCAATTAAAAACTAATTTAGATAACTTTTTGAAAGTACTTCATGAAAATAAAATTGATGCTGAAATTATTAAAGATTTACATAATGGAATTACTTTAAAATCTAATCCAAGATCTATAAAAAATTTACCAGGATATAGTGATGGACTTTGGACAATTCAAGATAGATCTTCTCAGTGGATAGCACCTCTCTTAAATCCAAAAGAAGGTGAAAAGATTTTAGATGCTTGTGCAGCTCCAGGAAGTAAGTCTACCCACCTTGCAGAATTAACAAATGATAGTGCTGAAATCATTGCCGTAGATAGATCAGCAAAAAGATTGAAAATACTGCAATCAAATTTAGAAAGGTTAAATTTGAAATCTGTTAATACCCTTAAGGCTGATGCTACGAGTTTGATTGAATTAAATCCTAAGTTTATATCTTATTTTGATAAGATTTTATTAGATGCTCCATGTTCAGGCATTGGAACTCTTTCCAGGAATCCAGATTCTAGATGGTCTTTAAGTAAAGAAAAAATAAAATCTTTAACTTTATTACAGGAAAAACTTTTGGAGAGTATTTTCCCTCTTTTGAAAAAAGATGGCACTTTAGTTTATTCAACTTGTACTATTTGTCCCGATGAAAATAATCTATTAATTGAACGATTTATTGAAAAAAACAAAACTTTAAAATTGGTTAGCCAAAAGCAAATTTTACCTAGCTTGGATTATCCTGGTGATGGATTTTATTCTGCAATAATTTCTTATAAATCTTAAAAATATAATTTATTTTTTAATTGGAATTTTATAAATTTCAGATATGAACTTCTTCCATAAATAAGCTGCATTCCCACTAGATAATTCAGATTCCTTGTTATCGTCGTAACCTATCCAGATCCCTGTTGTAAGGTTATCAATGGAACCAATAAACCAGAGATCTTTATTTCCATCAGATGTTCCTGTTTTCCCATAAATTTTCTTTCCTTTTATAGAGGCTGCTTTTGAAGTGCCTTCTTTTACAGATTTTTCAAGAAGTTTATTTATTTTCTTGTTTATTTTTAAATCTAATATTTTCTTGGAAATAGATTTATTTTCCCAAATAGGTTGTTTTTTAAATGATTCTATTTTTTCTATGATTTCAGGGCTTTGAATCTTCCCATTATTGTTTATTGCAGAATATGCATTTGTGATGTTTAAAAGATTATCTCCGTAGGCGCCAATAGCTAATGATGGGAATTCCTCAAACTCTTGCTCGTAACCTAGTCCAAATGAATTCGCTAAATTAATAATATTTTTTAAGCCGATTTTTTTTGTTATTGATATTGGAACGATATTTGATGAACTTTTAAATGATTCAATCAAAGATATTGAACCTCTATAGTCTTCTGAAAAATTTTTTGGGCAATAACTTTCCCAGCATATTGGTAAGTCTTCAAATTTATCGCTTAATTTTATTCCTTCTATTAATGCAGCAGCATAAGGGATTATTTTAAAAGTAGAACCTAAAGGTCTTACAGATGAAATCACTCTATTGTATTCATTAATTGATGGATTTTTGCTGGTTATCATTGTCCTGATTAGTCCTGTGTTTGATTCGATAGATAACAGACCAAATTCAAGTTCTTTAGGCCCTGCGTATCTTGATATTTTTTGACCTTTTTCTTGCCAATCTTTGTTGATAGAAGATTTAATTCTTAAAAACTTATAATCATTTTTACTTCCAATTTTTTTATCTGTTTCCTGAAGAATAAAGTTTATTAGTAATTTATCATCTAAAAAATTATCAGCTGTTTGATAATTTAACTTTATTTTTTCTTTAATAGCCTTATTCTTATTTGCAAGAGAAATATATCCATCAACATACATTGATTCAAGAACTTTATTTCTATTTTTAATAGCTAGTTCTAAATTTTGATAAGGTGAATAAATTGATGGAGCTGGAGCTAATCCTGCAATTAATGCGATCTCTGATAATGTCAATTCTTCTATAAATTTTCCAAAATAAACTTGGGCAGCCTCGTCTACCCCGTATGCTCCTGATCCTAGATAAATATTATTTAAATATAATTTTAAAATTTGATTTTTGTTATATCTAAATTCAAGTATGAGTGATATAAATATTTCTTTGATTTTTCTTTGAAAACTTAAATCATTATTTAGAAAAAGTAATCTAGCAACTTGTTGTGTAATCGTACTTCCTCCCTCTTTAACATAACCACTTCTAATATTTTGAATAAGGGCACGTGAAATACTTTTTAAATCTATTCCATTATGTTTATAAAATCTTTTATCCTCAGAAGATATAAAAGAATGTTTAAGAAAAAATGGAATTTTATGATAACTATTATCTATTTCAAATTTGCGGCTTAATTTGCTTAGTATCTTATTATCAGAAGATAATATTACGTAAGAATATTTGGTTTCCCGAGACTTTTTATTTTTAGAAACGTCAAATTTTAAGGTACTAAATATTAGACTAAAAAAATAAAAAGATATTCCAGAAAAAATTAATATTGGAATTATTAAAACAAAAGATTTGAATTTAATCTTTTGCACCTTAAGCAACTAAAAAACTATGTCCTATCGCTAAAGCTGTAACTAACATTCCAGTTATAAGGAACGGTTGGGCACTTGCTTGATATTTGACATCAAACTTTAGAGGATCTCTTAGTAACCACATATCTTGAAATGTAATTTGTGGAATTACCAATAAAACCAAAATTACAGAGGCTAAATGTTGACCAATAATGACTAATACTACAACCATTGCTAATTGAAAAATGTCAATTAGTCCTGCACTTATTCTACTTGCATTTTTAATTCCAAATACTACTGGTAGAGAATTTAAGCCTAGCTTTGAGTCTCCTTCAACACTTTTGAAATCATTAATAACAGCAATTCCAAGTCCTGAGAGGCTATAAGCAAGTGTTAGTATCGCCGTCACGATAGTTAATTTCCCAAACAAGGCTTGTCCTGCCCACCAAGGTAAAGCTATATAAGATGCTCCTAATGCATAATTTCCAAGCCAACCATTCTGTTTTAATTTGAGTGGTGGAGCAGAATATATATAACTAACAAAGGAACCTCCTAATGCCAAAAGTAAGACGGAGGGGAAGCTGTGCTTAGCATATAAATCTAATAGAAAAGCAACTATTAAACCCGCTATAAGTAATACCCAGATTTGTATTTTTACATCTTTAATTGAAATTTTCCCAGAAGGAATTGGTCTATTTGGTTCATTAATTGCATCAATTTCTTTATCAAAAAAATCATTTATGGTTTGGGTATAACCAGCCAGAAGTGGTCCACTCATCAACATACATGCTAATGAAGCTAGAACATTACTAAATGTCCATTCAAAATTCCCACTTGCAGCTGCTCCACAAATAACTCCCCATATCAAAGGGATCCACGTTATGGGTTTCATTAACTGTATACGGAGTTTCCATATACTTGATGTTTCAGAGGCACCCTTAATTCCTAATAGTTGTTTTGGATCATTCACTTTACTCTTTAACCTTTCTCAATTTCTTCTGGGAAAAACCAATTTTGCTCACCATTCTGAAATTTTGCGGTGATCCCAATACTCCTGCCGTCTGTCATTTTATAGCCTGTTATTACGGCTTTCGGATTAGAGGATATTTGATCAATTAATTTAGCTGGTAGTCTATCTTTTACTTTGTTAATGTTAATTTTGATTTTACTACCGATTTTGGGTAATAATTTTGTTTCAGCCATAAGAGGTAAAATGGAAGCTATTATGCAAGATTAACAGCATTTGGACAATTTTTACTAAAATGGTAGCTCTTCGTTTAATTCCTTGTTTAGATGTCGCCCATGGCAGAGTGGTTAAAGGTGTAAATTTTGTTAACTTGAGAGACTCAGGCGATCCTGTTGAATTGGCTTGTAGGTATTCTGATGAGGGCGCAGATGAATTAGTATTCTTAGATATTAGAGCTAGTGTAGAAAATAGAAATACATTAGTTGACCTTGTCTCTAGGACCGCAAAATCAGTAAAAATCCCATTTACAGTAGGTGGAGGAATAGATTCTGTTTCTTCAATTAATGATCTTTTAAGAGCTGGAGCGGACAAAGTGAGTTTGAATTCTTCTGCTGTTAGAAATCCAGATTTAATTTCTAAAAGTTCTAGAGAATTTGGTAATCAATGTATCGTGATAGCAATTGATGCTAAAAGAAAAGTTAATAAGACTGATGAATGGGAGGTATATGTAAAAGGAGGGAGAGAAAATACTGGAATAGATGTATTAAGTTGGGCAAAGAAAGTTGAGGAGTTAGGCGCAGGGGAAATTTTGCTTACTTCAATGGATGGTGATGGCACGCAGAATGGATATGATTTACATCTGACTGAATCTGTTGCCAATATTGTTAACATCCCAGTGATTGCTTCTGGAGGAGCAGGTTGTTTAGAAGATATCTATGATGTTTTCAATGAAGGTAGGGCATCTGCCGCACTTTTAGCATCATTACTTCATGATAAGAAACTTTCTTTAAGAGAAATAAAGACTTTCCTCCTCGAAAAAAAACTTCCAATTAGACCATATGAATAAAATTTAATTTAATCCCAAAAATAAATAAGTTTAAAATTTAAAAATGAAATTCACAAAAACTATCGAAGTCAAAAATATATTTAATAAAATTTCTTATAAATATGACTTTTTAAATAATCTATTAAGTTTTGGGCTGCACAGATTATGGAAAAGGAAATTAGTTAATTTATTGGAACCTTTAAATGGTGAAGATTGGGCTGATTTATGCTGTGGAACTGGAGATTTAGCATTCTTAATTTCTGAGAGAGTTAGTCCAATGGGCTCAATAACTGGAATTGACAGTGCTGAGGATATCTTAAATATTGCAAAGAAAAAATCAGATCTAAAAAAAAATAAATTTATTAAGTGGGAAATTAAAGATGTATTAGAAATTAATGATTATTCAAAAAATTTTGATGGGATTTGCATGTCATATGGACTAAGAAACTTGAATAATGTTGAAGAAGGAATAAAAAAAGTTTTTTATCTTTTGAAGGATAAAGGAAGGGCAGGATTTTTGGATTTTAATCACTCAAAAAAAAATTCTTTATCCAATATTTTTCAGAAAATTTATTTGAGATTAATTGTGGTAACCATTTCGCGGCTTTTTAATTTAGGTCCAGAGTACGCATATATTGAAAAAAGTATTAGTAATTTTCCAAAGAAAAATGAGCTTATAAATATTGCTAAGGAAGTTGGATTTAAAAAAGCTGAATATAGGACTATTTTGGGAGGGCAAATGGGAATACTAATTTTAACTAAATAAAGAATTTAGTTATTTATTTTTCTCCAACAAAAAGAACACTTTCCCCATCTTTTGATTTCGCCCTCAGGAGTAGGGGAATTACAAAGAGTACAAATGCACATATTATTTTGACTGATTCTGCTTGGATGCTTTGCCCAAACTATCTTTGCATTAGTAGCTTTGATATTTTTATTTTTAATTTCATAATTTTGTATTATTTTTATTTCATTCAAAGTTATTCCAATTTTCTCGATTCTCTCTTTTAATTTATGCTTGTTATAGATTAAAGCCTTCTATTCACTATTGGCAAATACTTTTTGTCCAATTTGTAAAATTTACTTATTAAGACTAAAGTTAATCTAATCTTCAAAAAGATGCTCGTTGTTTTAATAAAGAATTTGTGAAAGTTATTGGATCTGCATCTAAGACAGTTTTTTACTTAAAAAAAATCCAGGGTCAATATCCAACCTGGAGACTTTTCTACAAAATAAAATGTAAAAGTACCGAAAATGAGCTAACAAACTTTTTTGAATATTCTGAAATAAAGAAAAATCAGCCTGTAGCTATAATCGCAAGAGAACAGTTCTCAGGAGTTGGCCAAAACTCAAAAACTTGGATTTCACCAAAAGGCGGGATTTGGTTAAGTGCAGCTTACCCAATATTTTCAAAAGAATTTGAATGTCAAATATTTAATTTGTCTTTAGGTATTAAGTTATGTGAAATGCTTAGACAAGAGAATATAAATGTTTGTTTGAAATGGCCAAATGATATTTTTTTTGGTTCAAAAAAGTTGATTGGATTTTTACCAAGGGTGATAACAAGAGGCAAAGAAATTATCTATGTAAGAGTAGGACTTGGCATGAATGTTTTAAATTACACTCCATCAGAAGGTATTTCATTATCAAAAGTACTTCAAACTAAGAATATTAATCAACATTATTGGACAGCCAAAGTTCTTAAAGCTTTTAATGATTCAATTGAATGTAATAAGAAGAAAGAATATGTAATTAAATCTGCAAATAAGTTTCTTACTAAAAGTTTTTTACCTAGTGGTTATTGTCCTCATACATGGAAAATTAAAGATATTGATTCGAATGGGAATTTAAGAATTGAAAATGAAACTCAAGTGAAGGTAATTAGAAGGTTTTGAATTTAATTAACTTTTAATTCAACTATTCTTCCATCCTTAAATTTAGCTATTTTTTTTGCCCGATTTGCAACTTCATCTTCATGCGTAACTAAAACTATAGTTATTCCAGATTCATGCAGTTTGTCAAAAAGATCTAATACATCTTCAGTGGTTTTTGAA